>Ga0302323_100000186_pt1 | contig 46653 bp, 33 predicted proteins | sample Fen_T0_3_FD_201950 | JGI IMG/M metagenome (GOLD analysis project Ga0302323, IMG submission 201950) | Peat permafrost microbial communities from Stordalen Mire near Abisko, Sweden - Fen_T0_3 | ecosystem: Environmental > Terrestrial > Soil > Wetlands > Permafrost | place: Sweden: Abisko...
TCGGCGAAGAGAAGAGGTTGAACAAGTAGCGCTCTGCATCACCGACATCCGCGAAGACGCGGGCGGTCAGGCGAGCGAAATTCTGGGGATACCTGCCCCATGCCTCGAAAATGATCTGCGCGTCGGTGGCGCTAGCCGGTGTCAGCTCGATCATGGGATGGGTGATCTTAGGAAAAAATGGTTTGAATTCAGTTTGAATTCCATGAATTCCAACTGCGATTTCGGTCGATCAGGGGCTGGGGTTTTGATGGTCACGGTTTACGTTGCGAGCCGGCAGAGCCTTCGGCGTCCGAGTGCGAAGCAATCCGCGAAGGGGGACCAAGCGCAAGGTGAGGCCATCGCAAACCTGGCCCCAGCGATCGTGCTCTGCGCTTTCGATGTTCTTGATCATGCGCTCATCACTCCAAGCGAAGTATCTCGAATTCCGGCGAGGCCCGATCGCCGTCGAAATCGCGGGTTCGGAACTTGCCGTACCAGCGTTCTTTGCCAATGCGGCGGATGATTTCGGTGACCGAGGAGTACACGTAGCCGGATTTCCAGCGGTTCGCGGGGATCGCGAAGGGCATGCCAACTTCCGCGAGGACGGTGTCGCGGTCGACCAGGGAGGCGCGGGGCGTCTCGGTGACCGTCGAGAGCATGGTGAGTTCGGGTTCGCGCGGGTCCGCGCCTGCGGCGCGGACGTAGACGCTGAGCACGAGCGAGCTGCCGCGTTCGAGGCGGGTGCCGAGTAGTCTGTTGTCGCTACCGAAGCCGAGCGCGTGGCTGCGATCGCAGCCAGCGAGCAGCGCGTCCAACCAACGCGCAGCGTTGCTTGCGTCGCCGCGTGAGACGGCAATATTGTGTGCGATTCGCAGCTGATCGTAGGTCTTGGGGGGCGCCATTGGCGCGGGGTTGGGGCTCAAATCGAAGCGGTCTTTCAGCTCCCAGGTTAGAAACGGGTCGGGCTTCACGTCGCGGAGCGCATGGCTGCTCGAGACCCAATAGGCTTCGAGCGCCGACGGTTCGATGCGTTCGATGTCGTACGCTTGGAGTGCGCCCGTGGGCGTGGCGCGATCGATGGCCAGGAAGGGTCCTAGTGCCGTCAACGCGAAGTTGGCCGCGAGGGTATCTTGCTCGGCGCCGCTCATGAAGCGTAGATCGGCGACGTAGTAGCGGTCGCGTGCCGTCGCGAAGCCGTTCGGGAGATGAGTCACGGTCGTCACTGGGCGCTGCAAAGACCAATCGACCCACAGTGACTGTCGCATGCCCGGGTGTAGCGTGACTCCCGCGTTGGGCACCCAGCGCCGGGTGAGCCATTCGAGTGCTGCGACTTTGTCTTTGTCCGATTTGATCAGGCGTCCGCTTTCGTTGAAGCGACCGCCGGAGCGATGCGCGTACCGAAGCGCGCGCAGGCCATCCGGCAAAATGAGCAACGCCAAGAGCAGGAAGACGCCTAGCACGGCATAAGTTGGCCAAATGCCGGCAAAACGTGGCCATCGCCGCGACACCAGCCGCAGCAAGTCGAGCGCGCTTTGTGCCATGCCCGCACAACCGAGAGCAAAGTAGAGAGCGAAGTAGTGCGGCCAGAAGATGTGCACGTCTGCGCCTTGCTTGAAGACCACGTATTGGAACAAAGCCATCGCGAACACCCCCAGGGGCAGCGCTTCGATTTCATTGCGGCGAAGCAGCAGGCGCAGGCCGAGCACGGGTAGCGCGAGCTTGCCGAGCGCAATGGCCAGGCCAGTGAAGGATACTTCGATCCAGAACTTGCGCGCGGCGAGCACCAGCGCGAGCGGAAGATGAACGCCCGCCGAGCGTCGATTGCCCTGGGCGAACAATTCATTCAGTTGCCCGAGCCGCTCGAACGCATACAAGTGCGCGCCGACGGCAACCGCGCATAGTGCCACTCCGAGCGCCCAGAACGTGGCCGTGCGACGGCGATCTGCGGGTGCAGTCCAACGCCGGAGCAGAAACACGCTGACGAAAATCGCTCCCAGCATGCCGACGCCGAACACCACCACTGGCCAGTCCGCGCAAATCCCATAAATCAGACCGACGAGCGACAGCCAGGCGGCGCGCGCTCGATAGCATTGGCGGAAGCGTGCGTAGCCCCAGATGGCGAGCAGCGTGCCGAAGATCGCCGGCACCTCTAGGGCATTGAAGTCCGAGAAGCTGAGCGCGATCGGCAATACGGCAAAGCTCAGGGCGGCAACCGCACCGGCGATCGGCCCCCAGAGCGCGCGCCCCGTGAAGTACAGTGCGGGGACCGTGAACGCGCTCTGTAGCGCTGCAGGCAAGCGGCAAGCCCACGCATGGTGCCCGAACACCTTCATGAACAACGCGCTGACCCAGAATATACCCCAGGGATGATGGCAGTAGAATTCGGTCGGCGCGGGCGTTTGGCCCAGGGCGTGCGTCACCGGACCTGCGATACCCCATTGCCACATGTTTTCGCCGGCGGTGCACACGGCGGTCGCAGCGGCGAAGTGCCCGGCGCCGAAGGTGTCCGCCAGCTCCCAAAAGGCAGCCAGCGCAAAGCCCAAGCTTGCCCAAGCCGCGACCGCTTGGCAAACGCGCTCCAGCCGCCGATCAGGCTCATCCATCAGAGTTTGCAGCGTACCGCTTTTTTTCGGGCTGTGGCAGGCTCGGCTTGCTGATGCCGATCACCACCGAGCTCGCCGGCAGCCGATGATCCATGACTGAACCGGTCAAGCTCGATCGCTGGGACGTTGCCGTGTGCGTCGGCCTTGCCGGCTCGTACCTGGCCCTGCTGCTGGCTACGGTCCACGATCTCGGCTACGCCCGTGACGAAGGCTTTTACTTCCAGGCCGCGCGCAGCTACGAAGCTTGGTTCGAACTCCTGCGCACGGACTTCGCCGCAGCTTTGGAGCCAGCGGTGATCGATCGCTATTGGTCGGCGAACCACGAGCATCCGGCGCTGATGAAGTCGCTGTTCGCGCTCTCACACCGTTATCTGTTCACGGGCTTGCAGCTGTTTCGCGAACAAGGCACGGCCTATCGTTTTCCCGGGATGGTGGTCAGCACGTTGGGCGTGGTGGTGACCTACGTTTGGGGCGCGCGTGAATCGGGGCGTTTGGCGGGACTGGTTGGCGCGCTGTCGCTAGCGCTCATGCCGCGCGTTTTTTATCACTCACACCTGGCCTGTTTCGACATGCCGGTCACCGCCCTGCTGCTACTCACGAGCTACGCGTTCGCGCGCTCGCTCGAGGGCGGCTGGGGCTGGGCTGTCGCAACCGGCATCATTTACGGACTGTTGCTCGATACGAAGCACAATGCTTGGCTCCTGCCGGGCGCGTTTGGGCTTCATTTCTTGCTCACTCGTGGCAGATTTGCGCTGACGGAACTACGCGCCAAGCGTTGGCCCGTGCCGCGCGCATTCTTCGCGCTGCTACTGCTGGCGCCGCTCGTATTCTACTCGGCTTGGCCTTGGATTTGGCACGATACTTTGCCGCGCCTGCGCGAGTACGCCAACTTCCACCTGCAGCACGAGTACTACAACATGGAGTTCTTGGGCCAGACGTACTGGAAGCCGCCCATGCCTCGGCTGTACGCCTGGCTGATGACGCTGGCGACCGTGCCGAGCATCACTCTCGTGCTCTTTGCGCTGGGCCTGGGCGTCAATCTGTGGCGGCGCTCACGCCGCTCCACGCCGCTCTTGTGGCTGCTGTGTTTGCTGATCTGTTACGCGCCGTGGTGGTCGAACGCGACGCCGATTTTCGGTGGCACCAAGCACTGGCTGACCGCGTACCCGTTCTTGTGCCTGTTTGCGGGGCAGGGTTTTGCGTTTGCTGCGTCGCGCATCGCGCTACTACTGCCATGCAAACCGTGGGCAATCTTGGCGCGGCCCGCGGTCGCCGCGGCGGTGCTGCTCGGCCCACTGTGCATGACCCTGCACTCGACGCCTTGGGGCCTCAGCTTTTACACGCCGCTCGTGGGTGGCGCGCCCGGCGCGGCTAGCTTGGGGCTGAATCGCACCTTTTGGGGCTACCCCACGGGCGCGCTGCAAGGCGAAATCAACCGACGCGCGCCGCAGCGCGCGAACGTGTTCGTGCACGATACGGCGCTCGCCAGCTGGGAGATGCTCCGCACCGATCAGCGCATTCGCTCCGATCTGCGCGGTACGCTGTCGATCCCGGCCAGCTCGCTCGCGCTCTTTCACTACGAACCGCACATGCGTCGCGTCGAATATCAAACTTGGATCGAGTACGGGCACGACGCTCCAGCCGCGATCCGGACTTACGACGGCGTACCGATCGTCTGGCTATACGCGCGCTAGTGTCATTCTGCCCAGCGCGGGTCGCTTGCGCTCAGCCAGGGTAGCGCAGAGATGATGCGTGCTTCGACGCGCGCGTCGTGGCTGTGGCCCGCGCCAGCCACGTATTCGAGCTGAGCAGGGACGCCCGCGAGTTTGAACCAGTACGCGGACTTGCGGGCCGCGTCGGCGCACTCTTTGCGGCCGCACACGAACAGTACGCGCTCTCCGCCGCGTTCGCGGAACGCGCGGGCGCGGGCCACGCTCCACTCCGCGAAGCCGCCTTCGACCAACACGAGTCGCTTTACCTCGGCGGCGTGTTCGACCAGCATCAACGCGCCCATGGTCGCGCCCTGGGAGAAGCCGGCGTAGTATACGCCGCCCTCGGCGATGCGTTCGCCGTAGCGGGTCCGAAGCGCCGAAAGCGCGGCGAAGGTTTCGCGCTCCAACGCCGGGTGATCCGGATAGTACTCGCCGTCCGCGGGGTTCGGGCCGCGTGCGCGACCGCGAATACAGAGCAAGATCGCGCGCTCCGGCGCGATGCGCGACCACAACTGACAATGCTGCTCGGCTGAACCGCCCGCGCCGTGCGTGACGACGATCACCGGCGCTCTTGCGCTGCTCGACGGTAAGCGCACGAGGGCCGCGGAGAACTCCGGAACGTCGAGCGGCAAGAATTGCCCACGGGTCGCTTCGGGTCGAGCCGCGAGCGCCACTAAGAGCAACAACCAAGACAGCGGCGCCATGCCCAACGCTAACCGCCGAGATACGACATTTCGGGTCGTGGCAGGCCGCCTGTGCCGATCGAGCGCAGCTCCGAATAGCGATCGCCGCGCACACGCCAGAAGCTTCGAAGCGCCTCGGTCAACGCTGAGTCGTCGGGCGAGGCGCGCAGCAACGCGCGCAAATCAGTCCCGGCGCGCGCGAACAAGCAGCCGAAAATATGGCCGTCGGCGCTCAAGCGCAGGCGTCCGCAGTCTCCACAAAACGGCTGAGTCACGCTGCTGATCACGCCTATTTCGCCGCTGCCGTCCAGGTAGCGGTAGCGCTTGGCGACCTCGCCGGCGTAGTTCGCCGAGACGGCTTCCAGCGGCAGCTCTGCGCCAATTCGAGCCACGATTTCGGCTCCGCTCAGCACGTGATCCATGCGCCAACCGTTGGTCAGCCCGACATCCATGTATTCGATGAAGCGCACGATATCGCCGCTGCCTTTGAAGTGACGCGCGAGCTCGACGATGGTGTGATCGTTGACGCCGCGGCGCACGACCGCGTTGATCTTGATTGGCCCGAAGCCGGCTGCATGCGCGGCTTCGATGCCGGCCAGTATGTCGGTCACCGGTAGCTCGGAGTCGGTCATGCGCGCGAAGACCTCCGGCGCGAGAGAATCCAAGCTCACCGTGAGGCGATTCAGGCCCGCGTCACGCAGTGCTTGGGCTTGCTTCGCCAAGAGCGAGCCGTTGGTCGTCAACGCCACTTCGAGCTTCGGCTGTTCCTCACGCAGCACAGCCACGAGTTTGTGCAGCTCGCTGCGCAACAGCGGCTCGCCGCCCGTCAAGCGCACCTTGCGCAGTCCGAGCGGCAAGAGCGAGCAGACGACTCGCGCAATCTCCTCGAAACTCAGGATGTCCGCGCGCGGCAGGTAATGGTGCTCTTGGTCGAAGTGCTCGCGTGGCATGCAGTAACGGCAACGGAAATTGCAGCGATCGGTGACGCTGACTCGCAGATCAGTGAGCGGCCTGCCGAGTTGATCGCTGACCGGGTTCATGTCTCACTCCATAGCATCGACACCCGCCGCGTGCCTGCCCGTTTGCCTGCAATCCTAGCGCCTGCACGCCCGAACACCTGCTATTGTAGACCGCGTGAAACTCTACTCGTTCGATGGCGTGGACGCCACGCTCGATCTGCTGCCGCTCGCGGCGCGGCGCGCGCTCGATGTCTCCGGCTTGAAGGTGTCACTCGAAACCTGGCGCGCGCTGCCGCTCGCGGGGCGCCGCACGCTGGTCGAAATTGGCAGTGCCCCGGTGGTCGACATGGCTCGGGCCGAAGCCGCTCTCGGAGCAGGAGCATTCACGCGCATCGAGGGCAGCGCGGATCTCGCCATCTCAGCCGTGCCGACGGAGCTATCGAAGACGCTCGGCAGTAAACGTCCGATTTCTCAGGCTCTCTGGAATGCGCTCTCGCCGCTCGATCGCTACGCGCTGGTCAAGGTTGCGAGCCGCGGCAAGCCGGACCGGCTGGACGCCGCCTACGCGGAAATCGTGGGCCACAGTGCTCTTTCCACGCACCTCGGGCCCGCTGGCGGGGCACGTATGGTGGATGTGTCGCAGAAAGCCGCCTCCTTACGCCATGCGGTTGCGGAATCACGGGTCTCGATGAACGCGGATGCCTTCGGCCGCGTCAAGGCCGCCACAGTACCCAAGGGTGATGTGCTGGGCACCGCCCGGCTCGCCGGGATCATGGCGGCGAAACGCACCGGGGAGCTGATCCCCTTGTGCCATCCACTCGCCCTGACCAAGCTAGAGCTTACGCTCGAGCTCGACGACGCGGCTTCCGCCATCGGCGTGCGCGCCACGGTCGAAGCTTTCGACCGCACGGGCGTCGAGATGGAAGCGCTGACCGCAGTCTCGGTCGCCGCGCTGACCGTTTACGACATGCTGAAGGGCATCGATCGCGCGATGGAGATCGGCCCCACTCGACTGGTCGTGAAGCGCGGCGGGCGTTCCGGGGACTTCAAGCGATGAGCTTGTTCGAGATCCGCGAGCGCGAGCTCTCGGTCGCAGAAGTGATTTCGGCGGTGACACGTCCCGAAGCAGGTGGCATCGCGCTGTTCGTCGGCACCGTTCGCAGCGAAAACGCCGGCTTGCCCGTCAGCCGCTTGGAATATCAGGCCTACGCATCGATGGCCGCCAAAGAAATGGCCCGGATCGGCGCAGAAATCGCGCTCGAAATCACGGACGTGCGCTTGGCCGTGCTGCACCGCGTAGGCTCGCTGGTCGTGGGTGACGCCGCAGTGGTCTGCGCCGCGAGCACCCCACACCGCGCGGAAGCCTTTCAAGCTTGTCGTCTGCTGATCGATCGCATCAAAGCCCGCGTACCCATTTGGAAACGCGAACATGGCCCGAGCGGTCCGTATTGGGTCGGCTGGGAAGACGCACGCTGTGAGCCGGGCAGCGAGCACGGCCATGGGCACGATCACGGTCACGGTCACGGTCACGGTCACGACCAGTGATTTTTCGGCAATCTTGGTTTGATGGTCAAAAATTGCGTCGCACCTCGACGCAGCCTTCGGCGTCTTAGGGCGGGAACTCAGGCGAAAAGCGAGGTGCGATGCAGGATCGCGAGCGCCCATTCGCTCGTGCCGGCGAGATGTTTTGCTCGCGGGGCGAGATGTTTTGCTCGCGGGGCGAGATGTTTTGCTCGCGGGGCGAGATGTTTTGCTCGCGGGGCGAGATGTTTTACTCGCGGGGCGAGATGTTTTGCTCGCGGGGCGAGATGTTTTGCTCGCGGGGCGAGATGTTTTGCTCGCGGGGCGAGATGTTTTGCTCGCGGGGCGAGATGTTTTGCTCGCGGGGCGAGATGTTTTGCTCGCGGGGCCACGCAAGGCGGGGAGGCGATTAGTGCTGCAGGGACGCGACTAGCGTTGGACATCTTCCGGCGTGTCCCAATCGCGCAGCGCCCGTGCACCTTCCGCGTCGAATTCTACGCTTTCTAGCTCTGAGCCCAGCTGATCGAGCACGTGCATCAGCGCGTGCTTGCCGAGCGCGAGTGAGCGCTCGACGGCTCTGAGCGTGGCTTCTGGCGCATACGCTGCCGCCAACGGTTGCAACCGACCTGCCACGAACGGAACGCGCGCGCGCCCGGAAAACGGCACGAGCAGCGACGAAATTACGCTTTCGTCCAAGAACGGCAGATCGCAGGCCAATGCCAATGCGAGTTCGCTTTGGTCGGCGTGCGCGCGCAACAATAACGCGCGAAGTCCGCCGATCGGCCCGACCCCGACCGGGTCATCAGGCAATTGCGGCAAGCCGAGCGCCGCGTACGGCGCCGATTGCCCGACGAGGAACAGCGCGGCTCCGGGAGCCGCGCGCGCGCATTCTCGCACCAGCCGCCCGATCAGCGTCTGTGTGCCGTCCGGGGCGCGCAGCAGGCCTTTGGCCGCGCCGCCCATGCGCGTGGCCTTCCCGCCCACGAAGACACCGATCGTCACGCTTCGTGACACCCGAAGGGGTGTGATGCGTGAGCTCACAGCTCTGCCAAGCGGATTAGTTCGACGCTTTCGCCAGCGGCCAGGCCCGCGCTGTCCGCGGGCAAGATCAGGAGCGCGTCGGCGTGCGCCAAGCTGGCCGCGGAACCCGAAGCTTGATTCGTGGCGGGGATCGCCGAATCCCCCTGCAATTGTGCGCGATAGAAGCCGGTGCGCCCGGGAGTTTGACGGAGTGCGCTGTGTAGGCGGGCGCGCCCGCGCGGGGGGATCGGTTGGCGGTCACCCTGCATCGCGCGAAGTAAGGGCATGCCGAAGAGCGCGAACGTGAGCTGTGCCGACACTGGGTTGCCCGGCAAACCGAGGATTAAGGTTTCTCCGTGACGACCGAAGGCGAGCGGCTTGCCCGGACGAATCTGCACCTTCCAAAATTCGAGCTCTGCGCCGACGTGCGCCAATGCCGCGCGCACCAAATCGTGCTCGCCTACGCTGACGCCACCCACGGTGAGCAGCAGATCACAGCCGCGTAGCGCCGCGCGCAGCGCCGCTTCGGTCGCTTCCATGGTATCGCCGGTGCGCGCAGCCAACACAGGGAGCGCGCCGGCCGAAGCGACCAGCGCGGCCAAGCTCGGTCCGTTCGAATCGGGGATACTGCCCGGCGTCGCCGGCGAGCCGGGGCTGCGCAGTTCCTCGCCGGTGCACAGGATGGTCACCCGCGGACGCCGCGCTACGAGCAGCTCGCTGCGATCGACGGCCGCGGCCAGCCCAATTTGAAACGGGGTCAGCCGCGTGCCTTTGCTCAGTGCGGCCGCGCCCTCCGGCAGATCTTCGCCGCGCCGCCGAATGTGGGCGCCCAGCGCAGGCGCGACTGCGAAGCGCGCGCAGTCCCCCTCTCGCGCGACGTCCTCCTGCATCACCACCGCGTCCGCGGCTTCCGGGATGGGGGCGCCGGTGAAAATTCTACACGCGCTGCCAGGCGCCAGGGGCGCGGCGAGCCCGCCCGCGCGACTCTCCCCGCGCACCGGTAACGACCAAGGCCCCGCGCCCGCAAAATCGCTACGGGCGACGGCATAGCCGTCCATCGCGCTATAGTCGAAGCCCGGCAGTGGCACCCGTGCCATTAAATCCTCGGCAAGAACGCGCCCCACGCCGAGTCCAAGTTCGACACGCTCACTGGCCAGCCGCGGAGCGGATTCGACGATGCGCCGCAGGGCGTCAGCAAAGGGGAGCATGCCTGGAGCATACTACCGCTGCCTTGAAATCTCGGGTCCGGACTAAAACCCGGGTGGCCGAATTTGTTTGGAATGTAGGCTGGGGCCAATCCGTCTCACCTGAGCCGCGATCGCGCGCCCAGCTGCGCGGCAGCTAAGCTCGGATTTGAGCTGGCACGCGGGTTGCTCGAGCACCGAGGAAGACGCATGATCTGTCAAATGAACAAGCGAGTCGTAGGCGTGGTTACGCTGCTCGGTCTGGCGTTCGTCGCTGGCACTCAGCCTGCGCAAGCGCAAGACGGCAACAGCTGGTTCGAGGAGCCATCAGCCGATCCCGCTGCCGCGCAGGCGGACGCGCCGGCGGCGGTTCCACAGGGCGCTCCGTCCGCGCCGCGCCCGCTGGTGCCGTACGGCGCGTCCACACCCGGTCCCCAGGCTCCGCAGAGCGCTCCGTCCGCGCCCGGTCCGCAAGCTCCGGCGCAACCGGACAACGTGGCGGAAACCGACCCTCGCGCGATCACCGAATTTCGTTCGACCTTGGATTCTTACGGCACTTGGCTGAACGACGATAAATACGGCACGGTCTGGGTCCCTAACCCGGACGTGGTGGGGGCTGACTTCGCGCCCTACGTCAGCTCGGGCCGCTGGGCGTTGACCGACGACAACGATTGGATCTGGCAGAGTGATTATCCGTTCGGCGGGGTCGTGTTCCATTACGGCCGCTGGGTTTGGGTTCCCAATACCGGCTGGGCTTGGGTGGCCGGTCGTCGCTACGCCAACGCGTGGGTGACCTGGCGCGTCTCCGCCGATGACTACGGCTACGTCGGCTGGGCGCCCATGGCTCCGGCTTGGGGCTGGTACGGCGGTTCGGCGGTCTCGCTCGGCTGGTATCCGCCGAGCGCGTATGTTTTCTGCCCGACGCGCTACGCGTTCTCGTACCACGTGCACACGTACGTCGTGCATGATCGCTCGGTCGTCCATGACGTGGCGTCGCACACGCGCAACTACGCGGACGGTCGCGTGCAACATGCCGCGGCTACGCCGCGCGTGCTGCCCGCCAACTCGGCGCCGCCGCGCGGTCCGTCGTTGCAGAGCGCGCGCATTCCTGCGTCGGCTACGCCAATGACCCGCGTGCCGGTGCGCTCGGCCTTCGCCACACGCACGGTGCCCGCAGCGCCCTACGGCGCGGACGCCTCGCGCCGCACGTTCAGCAATGGCTCGCGCCCGCTCGCGCCGTCGGCTTACTCCGGCACGCGGCCCGCGTCGACCAGCAGCTACCGCACGCCATCCTACGCCAACCCGAGCATGTATGCGCGTCCGCGCCCGGCGTACAGCGCGCCGCAGGGCTATTCCGCGCCAGCCGCGCGCGCTCCGTCGTTCTCGGGCGCGTCACGCTCCTACTCGACCCAGCCGGTCCATTCCGCTCCGTCGTTTCATTCCGCTCCGTCGTTTCATTCCGCTCCCTCGATCCGCTCGACCCCCTCTTTCAATTCCGCCCCATCCCATTCGTTCCACGCTCCCTCGAGGCGTTGATTCATGCGTAGAGCTTTGTTCTTGGGCATCCCGTTGATGCTCCTTTCGGCTGCCTGCACTTACAACAACGGCGACGCCCGGCGCATCCCGAGCGGCGGCTACAGCGGCGCAGGCTCCCCAGGTGGAGGCTCGATCGATCCAGGGCCTGAAGGCGGCCTGGGGGCGAACGGCGGCGCGACCAGCGAAGCGCCCGGCTGCAACGCAGGGCCCGATGCCGTGCAAGCTTGGATTGACGTCAACGCGGAAATCGAAACCAGTCCGGGACAGGGTGCCGGAGTCTTCGTGGAGTATGTCGCGGGCGGTCATTGGCGACTGCGTACGACCTGCGACATCTCGAAGAACGCCACGCCGTGCGCCTGGGACATCATCGTCACACCCGAAGACAACCGTTCGATTAGTCACGTTTTGCCTCAAGATCTGGAAGCCGACACGGACTCCGTCCGCGCCTACCCCGACGATCCGCGTAGCTACCAGCTGATTGCGAAGACCAGCGGCGATCTCGACGGCATCACCTTCGACACCGAGCCGCAGACCGCCGTCTTGGTCGACGTATTCCTCGACGGTGCCTGTGCCTTGCCCTACTTTTTCTGGGTCGGCGACGGCGCCATCCACACAGGCTCCCCCTCCAATCCGATCGTGCTCGTGCCGACACCCGAGTAGACTGGTGGGGCGATCGGGATCCAGCATCGCAGCTCGAGGCTCCCACTGTTGGCGGCCCTAGCCGCAAGCCTTCGACTAGCGCACGGCGCTTACAGGTGATGGATCTATTCTTCCGGGCGGGCCTTGCGCTTGCGCTTTTTGACGTCACGACGGCGCAGCTTGTCGAGCGCGCGCGGGGTGGCGAGCGTCAGGGCCTTGGATTGCAGACCCAAGATCGCTTCGCTTTCGCGCGCGCGTTCGCGCGCCAGATCCACGAAACGTGCCTGGCTGCGTAAGCTCGCGCCCTCGACCTCGATGCGCTGATAAACGGCGTCTGGCCGGAGCAGCCAGCCCTTGCAGGTGTCCGAGCGCATCGTGCCGAGTATTTCCTCGATCACGCGCTTCTTCAAGGTTTCGTCCAAGATCGGGAACATGACCTCGACGCGGCGTCGAAAGTTGCGCGGCATCCAATCGGCGCTGGAGCAAAAGACTTCGTCTTGCCCGCCATTTTTGAAGTGAAAAATGCGCGCATGCTCGAGATAGCGATCGATCACCGCGTGCACGCGGATGTGGTCGCTGATGCCAGGCACCTCGGGACGTAAACAGCAGATGCCGCGGATCAACAAATCGATTTGCACGCCCGCTTGGGACGCCGAGTACAAGCTCGCGATCACGTCCGCGTCGACCAGGGAATTCATCTTGGCCACGATCTGCGCGGGACGCCCATTTCGCGCGTGCTCGGCCTCGCGCGCGATCAAGCCGAGCACGGACTCGTGCAGGCCGAGCGGGGACACGATCAGCCGATTCCACTTCAGGGGCGCGCTGTAACCCGTCAGCATGTTGAAGAACGCCGTCGCGTCCTCACCGATGTCTTCGCGCGCGGTGAAGAGCGAGAGATCCTCGTACAAACGCGCGGTCTGCTGGTTGTAGTTGCCGGTCGCCAGGTGCACGTAGCGACGGAGGCCGGTACGCTCCTTGCGGATCACCATCAGCACCTTGGCGTGGGTCTTGAAGCCAAGCAGCCCATACATCACGTTCACGCCCGAGCGCTCCAGCGCGCGAGCCCATTGAATGTTGCTCTCTTCATCGAAGCGCGCCTTCAGCTCGACCAGTGCCGTCACCTGTTTGCCGAGTTCGGCTGCGCGCTGAAGCGCCTTCACCAGCGGCGATTCGCCGCCAGTACGGTACAAGGTTTGCTTGATCGCCAGCACCTTGGGATCTTCCGCGGCCTGCCACAAGAAGTCGATCACCGCTTCGAACGACTCGTAGGGGTGATGTAGGAGCACGTCTCGCTCGTGAATCGTGTGGAAAAAATCATCCGAGTCGCGGAGCGGCGGTACGTATTGCGGCGTGAATGGCTCATCGCGCCGTTCACGGCGATCGTCGTTGGCCGTGAGTTCGGTCATGTCGCCCAGGAACAGCGCGCCGCTCAGTTTGTACACATCACGCTGCGGGTCGATGTCGAGCTCGCGACACAGCCATTGCAGGGATTCAGCGGGCGCTTCACCGCTGACCTCGAGGCGAACCGCGTGACCGCGCTCGCGACGCCGCAGTTCGTTCTGCAGCGTGAGCAGCAGATCATCGGCGTCTTCGTCGTCGATCTCGATGTCGAAGTTGCGCGTGACGCGGAAAGCGTACACGCCCGTCACGCGCATCTGCGGGAAAATCATGCGCGTATGGCGCGAGATCAGGTCTTCGAGCGCGACGAACGCGCGGCGCGTGCCTTCCACCGGAACGCGGATCATCCGCGGTAACATGGTCGGCACCTGCACCAGCCCGAACGCCGGCTCGGTGGTGTGCGCGCGCTTTTCGAAGATCACGCCCACATTGATGCTCTTGTTGCGAACATGCGGAAACGGATGCACCGGATCGATCGCAATCGGAGTCAGGACCGGAAAGACTTCCTTTTGAAAGTGGAGATCGAGTGCGGCCTGGTCTTTGGCCGACAGTTCGTCCGGACTGACGAGCGCGACACCCGCGGAGCGCAGTTCTTTGCGCAGTCCCTGATTCCAGATCCGATATTGCTCAGCGGTTAGCTCGTGCACCCGCGCGCTGATCGCTGCCAGTTGCTGGTCGGGGGTCAGACCGTCCGGCGGGACTTCCTCGATCTCGCCCGAGATTTGCGCCTGCAGCCCGGCCACCCGCACCATGAAAAACTCGTCCAGGTTTTGGGCGAAGATGGCCAGGAACTTGAGCCGTTCGTACAGCGGCACTCGGTCGTCGCGGGCCTCGTTCAATACGCGCGCGTTGAACTCCAGCCAAGAAAGCTCGCGGTTGATGAACAGCGCGGGATCGTCGAGCCGGGCTGGCAAGACGGCCACCGGCGTGGACGCGGGGACGCTGAGCGTCGGCCTGAGCAAGTCGGAGGCGGTGGTCACGGCGGCTCCCAGCCTAGCATCGCCGCAGTGCGCGGTCTTATCCGCAGTTTGTGCCCACTTTCCACGTTGCCGAAGCGCTACGCCGGCCATGACGGCGGATGCTTTGTGTGGTTTAATCGAGAGTTGGTAACTCGATGGAAGAAAAACAAAGCGTAAGCAGTGGTTCCGTCGCCTCGAACATGGTCGCGCAGATTGCGGCGATGCAAGACTACGATCGCTATCGCGATCTCGCCTGGGAGGGCAGCTTCGAAGAGTACCTGACAGTCGTTCGTGAGCGCCCGCAGGTCACACGCAATGCGTTCCAACGCATTTACGACATGGTGATCTCCTACGGCACCGAGGAGTACATCGACAACAAGAAGAAGCTGGTCCGTTACAACTTCTTCCGCGACGAGATCGACGAGGGCAAGGACGCGGTGTTCGGTCTGGACATCCCGCTCATGCGTTTGATGAACGTGCTCAAGGCCGCCTCCGAGGGCTACGGCCCGGAACGCCGCGTGATCCTGTTGCACGGTCCGGTCGGCTCCAGCAAATCCACGATTGCGCGGCTGTTGAAGAAGGGCGTGGAGCGCTATTCGACGACGCACGAGGGTGCCCTGTACACCTTCCGTTGGGTGAACTTGGCCGAAACCGGCCTGGCCAGTGGCGAGGCGGACGTCTTCGACTCGCCCATGCACGAAGAGCCGCTGCGCCTCATCCCACAAGAATGGCGAGAGGAGGCCATCAAGAAGCTCGGCCTTTCGAACGAGAAGTTCCGGGTTCGGATCGAGGGCGATCTCGACCCGGCCAGCCGTTTCATCTTCCAGGGCCTGATCAAGCGTTACGAGGGGGATTGGGGCAAGGTCGTCGCCAATCACATCCGCGTGAAGCGCCTGACCCTGAGCGAGAAGGATCGCGTCGGGATCGGCACGTTCCAGCCCAAGGACGAAAAGAATCAGGACTCGACCGAGCTCTCGGGTGACATCAACTACCGGAAGATCGCCGAATACGGTTCGGACTCCGACCCACGCGCCTTCAACTTCGACGGTGAGTTCAACATCGCCAATCGCGGCATCGTCGAGTTCGTGGAGGTGCTCAAGCTCGACGTCGCGTTCTTGTACGACTTGCTCGGTGCCTCGCAGGAGCATCGCATCAAGCCCAAGAAGTTCGCGCAGACCGACATCGATGAAGTGATCATCGGCCACACCAACGAGGCCGAGTACAAGCGCCTATTGAACAACGAGTTCATGGAGGCCCTGCGCGATCGCACGATCAAGATCGACGTGCCGTACATCACGCGCCTGTCGGACGAAATTCGCATCTACGAGAAGGACTTCAACCACGAGAAGGTGCGCGGCCGTCACATCGCCCCGCATACGCTGGAGGTCGCGTCGATGTGGGCCGTGCTGTCTCGGCTGGAGGAGCCCAAGAAGCACAACCTGGCGACACTTCAGAAGATGAAGCTGTACGACGGCAAGGTGCTGCCCGGCTACACGCAAGACACCGTAAAAGAGCTGCGCAAAGAGTCCAAGCGCGAGGGGATGGAAGGCATTAGCCCGCGCTACGTGCAGGACAAGATCTCGAACGCCTTGGTGAGTGACGTAGGTGAGGGCACGATCAACCCGTTCATGGTCTTGAACGAGCTCGAGAAGGGCCTCACCCATCACTCGCTGATCACCAACGAGGACGGCCGAAAGCGCTACCGCGACCTAATCGGCGTGGTGAAGCGTGAGTACGAAGAGATCGTGAAAAACGAAGTGCAGCGTGCGATCAGCGCCGACGAAGACGCAATCAGCAAGCTTGCCGCCAACTACATCGACAACATCAAGGCTTACGCGCTCAAAGAGAAGGTCAAGAACCGCTACACCGGCCAAGACGAAGAGCCGGATGAACGCTTGATGCGCTCGATCGAAGAGAAGATCGACATTCCGGAAAATCGCAAAGACGACTTCCGGCGTGAGATCATGAATTTCATCGGCGCCAAAGCGGTCGAAGGCAAAAAGTTCGATTGGCAAACCAACGATCGCCTGCGCCGCGCGCTCGAGCTCAAGCTGTTCGAAGATCAAAAGGACAGCATCAAGCTGAAGACCCTGGTCAGCGCAGTGGTCGACAAAGAAACCCAAGAAAAGATCGACATCATCAAGAGTCGCCTGATGCGCTACTTCGGTTACAACGAAGTCAGCGCCACGGACGTGCTGAACTACGTCGCGAGCATCTTCGCCCGCGGTGACGCGAAGAGCTGAGGACGCGAAGAGCTGACGTCGGTCTGATTTCGAGACCGAGAACTACGGTTCACGCCCCGCGAACGGCTGTTCGTGGGGCGTTGTCGTACCTGCCCTAAAATCCGCGGCTTTCCAACCGTATCTGGCTGGCATGCCGACTGCATCGACGCGGACCATGAACCGTACGCTGTGCTTGCTCGCTGTGCCCCTCGTCGTAACGCTCACTGGCTGCCCCAAAGAGCGCGAGCTCACCGCCGCTGAAGCGCAAGAGTCGCTGCAGCAGGCCTCGGCCTCCTGTCAAGCCGAGAACTTGGCCGCCGCCAGCGTCGACATCTCGACCAACTTCACCATCGGCGGCGCGCTCGAAAAAGCCGCGGGCGAATTGCAGACCTTCGTCAATTCGCAACTCCCGTGCGCCGACGTCACGCTCGCGAATGCGACGCTGACCATCGAGTATGGCGTCAATCCGGGCAACTGCATGTACCGCGGACACCAATTCAGCGGCACGAACGCAATCACCGTCAGCAAGAACGCCATGAACGAAGTCGTGGTCGACCACGTGTGGACCCAGCTCTCCAACGGCGTCGTCGAACTCGACGGCACGGCGCACGTGACCTGGAACTTCGACGACCAAACGCGCCACGTCGTGCACGACGTCACGTGGACCCATCTGGCCAGCGGACGCACTGGAAAAGGCACCGGCGATCGCAGCCAAAAGGCGCTCGCTGGGGGCATCAGCGAAGGCATTCAGATCGACGGCACTCGCAGCTGGACCGGCCAACGCGGCACCTGGGATCTGGCCATCGACGGCGTACAAATGCGCTGGTCCGATCCGGTCCCCCAAGCCGGCAGCTACTCACTCAGCACCCCCTTCGACAAGAGCGTCTCGATGAGCTTCGCCCGCGTCGACGGCGACACCATCAAAGTGACGGTCGCCGGCCCCAAACGTGACTTCAGCTTCACGGTCTCGAAAGCCGGCGCGATTACCTCGAAGTAATGCCTGAGCGGGCCGAAGTCTGATTGGACGTCAGCGGGCACGGCGCGCGCAACACGTCACGTCGCCCGCGTGACGTGCGCCACGGCGCACGCAACGAGGGACCGTGCCAGCGCTTGGTCCCTCGTCATCGAAGGCGGGCCGCATCGAACTTCAGTGTAGATATGGCTTGATGGCTTTGTACCACACGACCGCCATCTTTTCGTATCCACCCTCGTTTGGGTGAACTTGGTCGCTGCCCAAATCGGAGTTGGTGAGGGCCGAGAACATATCGACGTAGATCACGTGCTTGCCAGCATTGGTGCGCGTCATGACGACACCCGGGACGGCCTTGTTGAAGGTAGCGACCGAACTGGCATAGGACGGTACCGGAATGATGCTAGCCACGACCACGAGCGCATTCGGGGCGTCCGCAACCACATGGTCGATGAGCGTGCCCAGCCGGTCGGGCGCCCCTGTCGCCCCTTGCGCCATGTCGTTCGTACCGAGGTGGACCAAGACGATGTGCGGTCCAAAATCGGCTACCACCTTCTTGCCGGTGTAGTTCACGCTGTCGTTGGTCGCGGTCGACTTACCGGTCACGAGGTCGTCGTCTTGTTTGATCGTCCAACCGCTGTGTCCTTCGTGCTTAGCCACCCACATCGAGCTTGCGCTTCCGAGCGCCGACAGGGCTGCCGAAGTCGGCGGATTGGCTGCGTCGTAGCCGACGAAAGTGATTTTTTGGCTGTCGGTCGAGGCGTGGGTAAAGAGCTTGATCCGATAGCCACCGCCGTAATTGATACCCCAGGTGATGGAGTCCCCGAGCGGCAGGATCTTGCACGGATCGCTGGCTGGGCAGGGCGCAAAGCTGCCCGCTCCCGCTGCGCCCCCGCTGCCACTCGCTCCTGCGCTACCACTCGCCCCTGCGCTGTGACTCGCCCCTGCGCTGCCACTCCCCGCACCCGCGCTGTGACTCCCTGCGACGCCCCCAGCTGCGTTTGACGCGCCGGCCGTGGCGCCGCTACCGCCGTTACCGGGCGCGCCCGCGCCCGTGCCAGGCGAACCCGCCACAGACGCTCCGCCAGTGCCCGCGCCGCCAACAGCGTTCGTTGCGCCGCCCACTGACTGGCCAGCACCGCTCGAGCCTGCGCTGCCCGCGGAGACGCCGCTGGCCCCCGCGCTATGTGCACCGCCGCCGCCGACACTGGAGCCTGCGCCTCCAGGGCCCTGATTTGCCGCGTCACTCGAACAACCAAGGACGAGAGTGAGCGCGCTGAGGGCGCAGATGCCACGAAATGCTTTCATCGGGATTAATGAACGACGTGTCATGGGATCTACTCGGGCGAAAGGGAACAGTGGTTCGGTCTGTCTGAGAAGTGAACTCATATTCACTGGTCTTCAAGAGCGAATGAATTGTCACCCCCGCGCGGCCGTCGCGGCTGGCCCAACAGCGCGGCTGAAGACAGCCCTGCTGAATGTTTTCCCTGTCAGCCGACGATTGCTCACCGGCAGCTTTCGAATGGCGTCCCAGCTTTTGGCGACGAGCGGGAACACGGCGCGCTCCGAGGTGCGTTGCCGGACCGCACCCCTTCGGGCATCACGAAGCGTGTCGATTGCCCGCTCGGCACCAGCCGGATTCATGATCTCACTCGCCAGCGCAATCGGGTCGACGTCGCGCTCGTTTAGCGCCGTGCCGCGCCATGGCATCGCTGTCTGGCGGATGTCTCTCCGGGGAGTCTACTGGATAGTGATACCCGAGACGTAAGAGTTGGTGGTCAGGTTGCTCTGGCTGATGATCTTGCCGTTCTCGGTGAAGTTCTTGAAATGGACGCCAGTGACGGTGACGCTCGATGAAGCTCCGTGCAGGTTGATCGATTTGGTCACGTCCGAGGCGACATTGGTGAAGAACGTCTCCTTGATCAGCGTCGTTCCAGCGGCCGTCCGCCAGCTAGGCAAATTGTTGTTCTGCACGTCGACCAGAGTAGAGTCGACCGCTTCGATCCGGATGTCCTCGAAAGTGGTGTTCTGCACCACCGCCGTATCAGCACCATCGATCACCAAGCCGCGGCCCGCCTTGACCACGTCGATGTCTTTGAACACGACGCCGTCCATGGTCTGTCCCATGGTCTTCGTCCCGATCTTGCAGCCCGCGGAGTTGTTGTAGAGCACGATGTGCTGGTGCGTGATGTTCTTGGTGTTGACTGTGCCGCTGGCCTCCTCGTTCTTGGTGGCCATGGCGTCATCGCCGGTGTACAGAAAGGCGTTGGAGAGGGTGCCGTTCGTGGACTCGTCGAAGTCGACGCCGTCGGTGTTATTGTAGGTCGTGGTAGTCGGTCGACAATTGATCACCTTGTAGTTCTGGAGCGTCACCTGGTCGCTCCGATAGATCAGAGTGTCCCAATAACTCGAGTCTCTGACTACGATCCCATCCACCGTGATGGCCGAGCTTTGCTCGATCTTCAGCAGACTGGCGTTGAGGCCGGCGGCGCGGATTGCGAGGCCATTGGCGTCGAGAACCCCGCGACCCAAGATCTTGGTATTTTTGATTTGGTACATTCGAATCAACGAGTGTTGCATGCCCTCGATGTCGATCCCGCCGCTGCCAGTGTTGAAATCGCTCGTCGAGCTCGAGCCGTACAAGACCGCGCCACACGCGAGATACATGGTCATGTTGCTCTTGAGCCACAATTCGCCAACCTTGTACTTCCCCGCTGGTACATAGAGAATGTTCTGAGTAGCACCCGAGGCGGCGTCTATGGCTGACTGGATCTTCGAGGTCATCAGTGACGCGCCCGTGTTGTCCACGGTGTAGTCCGCCAGGCTCTTGACGTTGGCGTCGCCTACCTTGGGCGGGTTCGTTTCTTCCGCATCGAGCAGGATGAACAGCAGCTCCTTCGAATCGAACTTGAGGATCAGGTAGTTGGGGCCCGTGTCGAAGGTGATCGTGTTCCCGCTCTTCGTGGCAGAGAGCTTGCGGCTCTTGGGGCTCACTGTGTATGAGCTGAAGGTCTCACTGACGGTCACCGCCACGCTAGCAGTGCCCGCCCCCGACAATGAACCGTGGGCGTAGTGCACCTGCATCTCCGGCGAGAACTTGGTCAGCTTCTCCACGAACAAAGCCTTGCCGCCGATGGTTACGGCATAAAGCGGACTCGCCACCGCTCCCGGCAGGGTTGGGCAGGCGACCTGTGACGTGGCTGCAGAGGTTCCTCCCGTACCGCCTATCCCGGTAGTGGCGCCCGCGCTGCTACCGCTCGAGCCCGCGCTCCCGCCGTTCGAAGAAGCTGCGCCGCCCGTGCCGCCGGCTGTCGGCGAACCTCCGCTGGCGGTCGCGGGACCACCTGAGGATCCGCCAATCGCCGTTGCCCCACCGGTCGCCGTTGCTCCACCGGTCGCCGTTGCTCCACCGGTCGCCGTTGCTCCACCGGTCGCCGTTGCTCCACCGGTTGCCGTTGCTCCACCGGTTGCCGTTGCTCCGCCGGTCGCCGTTGCTCCACCGCTGTCGCCTGGCCTGCCTCCGCTACCCCCTGCGTTGCCCGTTTCGCGCGTCCCTCCAGTTCCGGGTTGAACTGTCGGGGACGTCGAAGAGCAGCCAACCAGGCCGGCCGCGACGATGACCAGGGAGGCGGTGCAGATGGCAAGCAGACGCATTGGAAATCATTCCTTGGGATCGGGGCGTGGTCAGGGGTGAGCGCAGAGACATCCGAGATAGAATCACCAGAAATCGGCCAATGCAATGTGCGGGCTGCCGCGCGTATCGTTGATGAGACCGAAGGGCCCCGCTTGGACCAGCTCGATCATGCCTTTCATCAACTGGTTCCAGTCTGTCGGTGTGTAACTTGCGCGCGTGTGCATGATCACCAATGGGAAGCGAGAACTGTCGAGCTCCATTCCACGTGTCAGCCCGGGCACCTTGCTATTCACTCATTCCCCCCTCCAACCGACTCAGCCGAACGTATCCTAAACTGGTTGCGCTGCCCGGCGCTCTAGGTAGCAGCCGAGGCGAAGCGTCACCCCCGGCGCGTAAATGTCACAGTTCGACCCGGCTTTAGACGCAAGATCTGGAGTGCGCGCCGACTCGAATGACGGGCCACCCCTCCTTTGGCCTTGATTTAGGCTGAGCACGCGGCTTGCATCGGGTTGGCGAATGTCGCCACATCGCTTCATTCCCAGTACCCGTGGCTGCGTCCGACTAATCGGTTTTCTCGGTTTTGTTGGCGCCTGTTCGGGCAGCAGCGGCCCTTCGAGCAACTCAGTCTCGGGTCAGTCTGGGACGAGCGAGACCGCAGGTGGAGACGCAATCGGCAAAACCGCTGGCACAGGTGGTGTAGGGAACGCCGTCGGTGCGAAGAACGCGTACGGCGGAGCGGCTCAGGCTGCGGGTAGGCGCGGTGCGGGCGACGATGCTGGAGGAGCTGGCGCAGACATCGAGGCGTCGGGTGCGTCGGGTGCGTCGGGCGCGTCGGGCGCGTCGGGCGCGTCGGGCGCGTCGGGCGCAAGCAACCCTCCGCCATGCGATCTGAACGGAAGCTGCACCTCGACCTGCCAGCCTGCTACTTGCGGCGTCATCTCTGGCAACGAGTGCGAGTTCTCCGGTTTCGACGGTGCCACGGCTCAAGTGGCTTGTGGCCAGAAGGTGGCAGTCGGGATTGCCTGTTGCGGCGCATGCGAGTGCGTACCGGTCGAGGTCTACTTCGACGGGACTAGCTGTTGGCAGGGCATCACGCAGTGTAACAGCCAGCTGCAACAACCCCACGCCCCCACTAATCCCAACCCATCATGGATGCCGAGCGAGTCCGTGCAGGGTTCGTTCTTGTTGAGCGGTGCAGGTGCAGGTGGCAGCAGCAGCAGTGGAGCGTCGAGCGGGGGAACGAGCGGCGATGGTGCAGCAGGGGTCACTGTCGGTTCGGGCGGCTGGGCCGGGGGTAGCGAGCACGGGGTCGCTCGGTAGCGGCCATGGCCGGGCCCGAGCGCTCGCTGCTCGCTCCTCAGTCAAAGCGTTAGGGCAGCTCGTGATCAATACCCTGCAGCGCGAGCCCGACGAGCCTGCGGCGGAGCGGCGTGATTGGCGAGATCGGCGCCTACTCGTACTACGCCAGCGCCGAACGGTGCCGATGCGAGACGCAAACTAGCAGTTATGAACGCCCGCTGCGCGGGCTAGCAATCGTTGGTGGGGGGCGATCGCGATCCAGCAGCGCACCTCACGGCACACGGTGTTCTCGACGCTTACGCCGCTCGCCACGGCGACGGCTCCACGCTTTGCTGGCCGCTGAAATCCCGTCGTCACTGATCGCAGCGCGGAAACTCGCCTCGCCCGTCAGGGCACTGGAACATATTTTCGATCGTACCCGCGATCGTATCGAACGAACCCCCCGGCTGGACTCGCTCACCGCTCAGCCAATTATCTTCGATGAATTTCAAGATCGACGTTTGGTCGGTCAGCGTGTGATCGATATAGTTTTTACGGGCGAAGGGCGAGATGACCAGCAGCGGTAGACGAGTGCCGTAGCCGCAGCGCCCGAGCGCCGGATTTTCGTCCCGCCCGTGCAGTGGGCTGAGCGGCACCGGCCCCAATTGTTGGGCTCCTTGGTTGCACAGCTGCTCACCGTTGAGCGCGTCCGCGATGCCATTCGAAGGGTTCACGATCGGGGGCGCTTGGTGATCGTACCAGCCGTCCGAGTCGTCATAAGCGAGGATGATGGCCGTCGAATTCCAAGCGGGGCTCGCTTGCAGCGCGCTGACCACCTGGACGATAAAGCTCTGCTCATCGATCGGATTGGAGGTGCCGGCGTGGCCGTCCTGGAAAGCAGGTGCCTTGAGGTAGCTCACTGCAGGGAGGTTGCCAGCCCGCAACGCAGTGAAGAAATCGCGGCTATCGTAGTGATGATTGGCGGGGTCGAGCGTCCTTCCGTCCTTCTGGAAAGTCGAGCCGATCGCGGTCACGCTGCTTGGCCTGGCGTGCATCGGGTTGGCTGTCGTTCGATAATACTGGAAGGGAGCATGGTGAGCGGTGTAGTCGCGCGGAATAGCCGATGCCTCGAGCACCGTCTGCGGCGACCGACGCTCGCAGCCAGTCGACGCATCCTCGTTCACGACGCCGAGATCGAACCCACCCTGGAACCAACCCCAACTAATGTCCTTTGCATTGAGCATGTCGCCGATGTTTCGGCCTTTGAGCGAGACCCGTTCGGCCGCCTCCGAGCAATCGTCGCCCAGCGGATCGGGGTCCGCGATCAGCGTGTCGCCTCCGTTCCCGTCAGGCGTGCCCGACGTCGGAAGATCCACGTTCACTTGATCGAACCCGTTCGTCTGACCGCTGATTAGGTTGATCGCACCTGGCGTCGAGGGGCCGAAGGTCGTGCTCCAAGAGTTGTCGTTCAATGCGAAATTCTGCGCGTAGGACCAGATGGCGCTCACGGTGTTGCCGTCGTAATACGCCATCACTAGGCCCTTGCCGAGCGCAGCCAGCGATGCGGGCGGAGGGCCACCGTTGCCGACATAGAGGGGGAAGAGATCCATCGCCCCGCCGTGAGCCGCCCGCTGCTCCGGAGTGTAGAGGTGCCCCATGTCCGCAGTGGCAGCTTGCGAGGGGCCCAGGCGAATGGGATTCGCGGCGTCGCCCCCGTTGTCCGTATTCGCAAAATTCGGGTTGGCGTTCAAGAGATCGAGGCCGAGCAGAGGCACGAAGCCGTCCGTAGGGTCGAGCGGTGTCGCGAGATTGTTCGGTGTTGGCGTGCGGGGGTCGGCGACAAATCGGAGCTCGTCCGGGCCGTTCTCGGCGTTTGGATAGGTGCCGAAGTAGTGGTCGAACGAAATGTTCTCACCGAAGACAACGACCACGTGCTTGATGGGAGTCTTCGTTCGGAGAACCTCCGCAGGCACCCCTGCGTGCTGCGGCGCCGCGTCTAGGTCTGTCGCGCAACCCGCGGCGCCAATCAGCGCAACGAGCACGTAAATTCGGCCCAAGCGAGCAACCCTGAGTCCGACGCACGTCGAGAACTGCGCTTCCACCACGCGCAACGCCTATCATGGATGCGGCCGGGCTCGAAAAAGCAGCGCCAGTGTTTCCACTGCATCAAGTCGCAAGCGAGAAAATTCCAAGGGGGAAGTGCGCTCCTCGGCGCCGATGCCTCCCAGAAGGCCCGGCCAGAGATCATCGCGGCCAGATCACCACTTCCTGGCGACCTCGAATCCCCGCGTTGGTTGGCGAGCTTCACACGCGCCGGCTCCGCAGCGCGGCTTCTACGCTAGCAAGAAAACTCGAGGCTGAGCAACCGCGAGCTCCGGCGCTGCCCGCTGCTGACTGCGACGCTCATTCCCCGCTGAGCGAGCGCGTACTATGCTTTTGCCATGGTGCGGGCGGCTATTTCTTGGTCGAGCGTCGTCCGGTGTGTGAGTTGCGGCGGATCTGATGGCGCTCGATCAAGCTTGGATGAACAAATGCTGGATCGTTATCGACTGGTTGCGGGGCTCGCGTTGCTGGTGGCTGCCTGTGGGCGCACGACCGATAACGCCGAGACCGGGACGAGCAGGGCGGGCGCGTCGAGTAGCGCGGGTGCGAATGGCGCGGGTGCGTCGAGTAGCGCGGGCGCGAACAGCGCGGGCGCGTCGAGTAGCGCGGGCGCGAACAGCGCGGGCGCGTCGAGTAGCGCGGGTGCGGGCTCTGCGGGCGCGGGCTCTGCGGGCGCGGCCTCTGCAGGTAGCTCGGGCAGCACGGGCGCGTCGGGCAGTGGCGGGGCGTCGGAGCTTTGTCGAAACGGCGCCAATGGAATCGCGATCCGCGCAGTCGCGGTTGGCGACGATTACAGCTGCGCTTTGACAGCCGCTGGTGGCGTTCGCTGTTGGGGCAGGAACAACCGCGGTCAGCTCGGCGATGGCTCCCGCGTCGATCGCGCGAAGCTTGCCACGAGCGATGTCCTCAGCGGAGTACAATCAATCGCGCTCGGTGCGAGCCACGCCTGTGCGCTGACGACGACCGGGGATGTTCGCTGTTGGGGCAGCAATCTTTATGGCCAGCTCGGTGATGGTTCGGTCGCTTCGGGCAGCGCTAGCGATGCTTTCCGTTCGACTCCGTCCGCCGTCGTGCTGAGCGGCGTTCGGGCCGTCGCGACGGGCCGCGCCTACAGCTGCGCGCTGACGACGACCGGTGGTGTTCGTTGTTGGGGCCAAGGATTCGAGACCACGCCGCCCGCGACCGATTTGCTGAGCGGTGTTCAGACCATTGCAGCGGGCGGCTCTCAGATCTGTACGCTCATGACGACCGGCGCGGTCCGATGCGGGCAAGTGGCTACCGGCGGCCCCAGCTCGTCCACGACCGACTTGCTGACTGGTGTGCAGGCGATTCGTGCGGGCGGCGATCACGTCTGCGCATTGATGAAGACCGGGGGTCTTCGATGCTGGGGAGACAATACCTACGGTCAGCTGGGCGACGGCACGACCAACCCCTTGGCCCTGGCTACCGTGGACGTGCTGAACGGCGTGCAGGCCGTAGACGCCGGCTTGGACTTCACCTGCGCGCTGATGTCGACGGGCGCTGTCCGTTGTTGGGGACATAACTCTTTCGGCCAGCTAGGCGACGGCAGCAAGCTCGATCGCTCGACTCCGCCTAGTTCTGACGCGCTTGAAGGTGTTCAATCAATTGCGACTGGCAACTCACATACTTGCGCGGTCAGCAATGCCGGTACCGTCGAGTGCTGGGGCGAGAACCGATTTGGTCAACTGGGGCTGGGAACTTTCGACGAACCGTCACTTGCCGTCCCCCCCACGAGCGACGTTCTGAGCGGCGCGCAGGCCGTGGTTGCGGGCTTCGCCCACACCTGCGCGGTGATGCTGAGCGGTGGGCTCCGCTGCTGGGGAGAGAACTTCGGAGGTCAGCTAGGCGATGGCACCAAAACGACTCGACTGATTCCTCCCACGGCCGATCTCCAGACTGGCTTTCAGGCGATCGCGGCCGGCCGCGACTACAGCTGCGGCTTGACGACGGCTGGAGGTGTACGCTGTTGGGGGTACAATAACTTGGGCCAGCTTGGTGATTCGAGCGCGGGCGGCGGCTCCCCACCCGCTAGCGATTTGCTGAGCGGTGTAACCGCGATCGCTACGGGCGCCTATCATGCTTGTGCTTTGACGACGACCGGCGGCGTCCGCTGCTGGGGACTCAACGGTAGCGGTCAGGTCGGTAATGGCGAGCTCGTTGAATCTTCGCCCCCGACGACCACTGACGTAATCGGCAGCATTCAGGCCATTTCGGTCGGTGACGAGCACAGCTGCGCTCTGACGAAAACAGGCACGGTCCACTGCTGGGGCAGCAATCAGCTGGGACAACTCGGCGACGGCACGGGCACCAGCCGCCCGGCTCCGTCGAGCAGCGACGTGCTCATCGGCGTGAAGGCGATCGCCGCGGGCGCCCAGCACACTTGTGCGCTGATGACGACAGGCGGCGTGCGTTGTTGGGGTGCAAACTACGGTGGAGCACTGGGAGACGGTACGACGGAACTCCGTTCGACGCCGGCCACGAGCGACGTGCTCAGCGGCGTCGGGGCCATTGCGAGCGGCGGCGGTCATACCTGCGCGTTGATGATAGGAGGCGGGCTCCGTTGCTGGGGACAAAATCAGAATGGCCAACTCGGAGACGGCACGACCGAGCTCCGTTCGACGCCTCCCACGAGCGACGTGCTCCAAGGCGTTTCTGCCATCTCTGCCGGCGGTAGTCACACCTGTGCCCTGATGACGACCGGCGGCATTCGTTGCTGGGGTGCCAATGACAGCGGTCAACTCGGCATTCTGGCGCCAGAACACTCGAATCCCGCGCCAGTCCCCGGGACTTGCCAATAGCGCCAGTGCCAACTCAAACGTGCTCCGGAGCCGAGCTTCGGATCTTCGACTGCCAGCGCGGCGAGCACTCGTGCAGCAGATCAGCGAGGGTAATGGTCATCATGGGTCCCCACAGGCCCCGAGATTCATTGCGGGTGCTCGCCCGGCAACGAGGACTTACCCACGCCTACTGCGGGACGGATGCCGGTGCCAGCGCGCGTTGTTGCACCGGAGTGCTCGGCGGCACGGTATCGACGCTGGGCGAGGGCACTTGGCTGGACGAGGCGACCGCGGTATTGGCGGGTGGCGGTGCAGGCGGCAAGCGATTGGCGTACGCGCGCCACGCGCCGTCGAGGAACGTGCGCTCGTCAGTGCGCAAACTCCCGGGATGCGCGCGTTCGATTTCGGTGGCCGTGCTCAGCCAACGTTGGGCGTGCGGGAGATCCCCGAGGGCTACGAAGGTCGCGCCGCGATAGGCGGCGTAGGCGGCGCGTTGCTCCAGAGTCGCGCGCGCGACGCGGGGTTCGCTGCGCGCAAATACCTCGTCGGCTTCGACGTACCGGCCTTCACCGTACAAATCAGCGCCGCGCTGTACGTAGTGGCTGGACCCGCAGGCTGTCAGGACCAGGAAACACGCCGCGAGACGCGCAGAGGGCACGGCGTTTTGACGCATCTACTAAGGATACGGGCGCCCGAGGCGCAAAGCTAGCGCGGGACTAGAAGCACTTGTGGGTTCGGGAAATCGACAATGGCCTACGTCAGCCCACGTCATCCTACCCTGTAGGTTTACTCTAGTGGGGAGTGCCGCGAGCCGAGTGCTCGGCTTGACACGGGTGTGCCAATTCCATGCGATCGGATCGCGCTCGTCCGGACATCACTATCACCGGCCGCTGCCAAGCCGGTGGCGTTTGGCCTACCGAGCCCACTCTGCGGGCTTTGCCAGTTGGCACTGTGCCATGGCACTATCGACGCGCTTTGGGCTGTCGGTCCATGGTTCGAGTTTCCCGGACCGCCAGCCCTCCCTAAACGCCACGCGTGCCAAGGAGAGATCTGATGAGCCCCCGCTTTACCTCACTGCTTATTACGGCGTTCGCAAGCTCCGCGCTGCTGCTCACGTCTGCCGCCAGCGCCGCGCCCAAGCCGAAGGCCGACACCGCGAAAGACAAGGCCGCGAAGGACGAGGCGGCCAAGGAGGACGCCGCCAAGGAGCAGGCCGCCAAGGAACAGGCCGCGAAAGATGAGGCGGCCAAGGAGGACGCTGCCAAGGAGGACGCCGCCAAAGAAGCGCCCGACAAAGACCAAGCAGGCAAGTCGGATGCAGCCAAAGAGCCCGACAAAGACGGGGCTCTGGTCGCGGATGCCGAGGCCGGCAGTTCGCCGGTCGAGCAACCCGGCAAAACGTACTACGGCGTGGGGCTTCGTTACCGCGCGATCATCGTGCCCAAGTTCATGATGAACCTGTTCGGCGACGGTGGGCGCACCATCCTTGCCAACGGCATCGGACCCGAGTTCACGATCCGCAAGAATGCGTTCGAGTACGAGTTTTCGGCTCTGTACACCTCGTACGCCATGGATCCAACGCCGTTCAAAGCCTCCTCGGATCCGCCAGCCGCTTGGGAAATCGTCCAGAGCAAGATCAAGGTTTTGTACCTGACTGCAGACTTCGATTGGAGTCAGGATTTCGCGCCCGAGTTCGCGTTGAACTATGGGTTTGGGGCGGGCGTCGGCATCGTTTGGGGCGATCTCTTCCGCACGCAAGCATACAAAGGTCCAGGTGGGAACGACAGTACGGGCGAGGGCTTCTTGCCTTGCACGGACAACGACAAGCGCAATCAGAACGCGGTGTACTGCGGCACCGACAACAACCACTACAACGGTTACACCGAGCCGAACTGGGCGAACAGCGGCTCGAAGCCAGTGATCTTCCCTTGGCTCGCGCTGCAAACCGGCGTGCGTTACAAACCGCATCGCAACTTCATCGCCCGCTTCGACGCGGGCTTCGGCACCAGCGGCTTCTTCCTCGGTCTCGGCGCCGACTACGGGCTCTGAGCAGTGGGGGGATCGGTGTCCGAGCTGGAGCTACCGAACCGATACGAGCCGCTCGCCCAGCTCGGTAAGGGGGGTGGGGGAGAAGTTTGGGCGGTTCGTGATCGACATTCAGGGCGCAAATACGCGCTGAAAGTTCTGGCCGAAGGCGCCAGCGAGCGTGAGATGTCTGCGCTCGTGCGCGAGGCGGTGGCGCTTTCGGGTCTCGAGGGCTTGGGCGTTCCGCGCGTAGTTCGCTTCGGGCGCTTGCCGCGCAGCGGGCGCGCGTTCTTGGTGCGTGAACTGGTCGACGGCAAGAGCCTGGAAGAGGTGATCGATGAGGGCGCTACTTTGCGAGCGCTACCCGCGCTGGCGCGCGCCGCAGACCAGCTGACCGTGCTGCACCGTGCTGGGCTTTTCCACGGGGACGTGAAGCCGGCCAATATCGTGGTCGAGTCGGGCGGACGCACGACCTTCGTCGATCTCGGTTTGGCCGCGCCGTTTCGCGACGGGGGCAGCCAAGCCGAGGGCCTGACCCCACGTTACGCGGCTCCCGAGTTGCTGCGTGGTGCGCCGCTCACCGTGCGCGCCGAAGTGTATGCCCTCGGAGTGACGCTGACAGAGATCGTGAGCGAGAGCGGTGGTGCGAATTTGAGCCGTGAAGTGCTGCGCGAGCTGAGGGCCGTTGCCGAGCGGGCCACTTTGTCGCAGCCGACCGAGCGTTTTCCTTCGGTCGACGAGTTTGCCAGCGCGCTCCGGCGTGCCGCCGGCCTGCCCGCGACTCCGGAGTTGGGCGCTGAGCAGGTTGCACCGTGGCCCGTTGTCGGCGTCGAATCGACGTCCGCGCAGCTACTCGATCGCGTTCGCGCGCTCGAGCCCGGCGCGCATCTGCGGATCGTGGGGCCGTCGGGCTCGGGGCGCACGGCGCTCCTCCGACGCGTGGCGTGGTCTCTCGGCGTGCTCGGCAGCAGCCTGGCTTGGGTCGAAGACGTGTCATCGCTTTCGAGTTTGAACGCCGAGCTCGGGGCGCACGCTTCGCTCCGCGGCGTATTGGTCCTGGTCGATGATGCCGATGCGCTCAGTGACGCGAGCCTGGCCGCACTGACCGATGCGCGCGCGCAGGGCGCGCGTTTGGTGACCGTCGGCGGCGCTTCCTGGTCGGGCCCGGTGGTGGATTTTGCGGTGCCGCCTCTCGACGAACAGGCGGCGATCGAACTGCTACGCGGCGCCGTGCCGTCTTTGACGCAGAGCTTGCTGAAGCGCGTGTTCGAAGTTTCCGGCGGACGTCCGGGCGAGTTGCGCCGTTTGGTGCGCATCATCGCGAGCGACGCGCTGGCTTCCGAGGAGGATTTGGAGCGCGTGCTGGGCTCGCTCGACGGCTGCTCGGTGCCGCCAACCGATCCGTTGTCACGCGCCCGCTACTTCTTGGAGCGCGGCCGGTACAACGACGTCAGGACTTCGCTCGACGCGCTGATCGAGGATGAGCGCATTGAAACGGTGATCGTTCGCGCGCGCTTGCGCCTCGGTATGGGGGATGCGTCGGGCGCAGCCAAGCTGCTGCAAGATTTGAGCGAGCGCGGCGACGCAACGCGGGAAGAGCAGAGGTCGATCGCACTTTATCTGGCGCGCACCGAGATCAGCTTGAATGGCTACCAGCGCGCACTGTCGTTGCTCGGGCCGCTGCTCGCCGAGCCTCCACCGCTGTGCACCGAGGCGCTCGCCTACCGCGGCCTGGCGCTGTCGATGCTCGGCAAACAGCAAGAAGCCCATGAGGCGCTCGAGCTCTCGCTCGCACAGGCGACGGAAAGCGGTGCCGCGCGGCTCGAGGCGATCGCGCTCGCTTCGCTCGGCTTGGTAGCCCAGCGCTGCGACCGCAACGACGAAGCGGGCGAGATCTATCGCCGCGCCATCAGCGCCGCCGAGCGCGCTAGCGACGCCGGCGCGCTGGCAACGATCCAGCTGAATTTGGGCGGGGTGCTCAGGATCCGGGGGGACATCGCGGGCGCCATCGAGCAGTACGAGGCGGCGGTCGATATGGGGCGTCGCTCCGGGCGCCGCTCGAGCGCACTGCAAGCCTTGTTGAACCTCGCCAACGCCGATTTATTTTTGGGCCGGGTAGCCCGCGCGCGCGGCGCAATCGAGACGCTCGACGAGCAACGCGCGGAGCTGAGCTCGGTGATGTGCGCGCAGCTGCTCGGGCTTTCGGCGGAACTCCAACTGCGCGAGGGCAATGGGGAATTGGCGGTAGAGAAATTCGACGCTTGCGCGCAAGCGTTCGAAGCGTTGGGCCGAGGCGTGGATGCGGCCGAAGCGCGGCTCGAGGGCGTACTAGCAGCCGTGCGTGCGCCACGTCCCGACTTGCTCAAGCTGCGGGCGTGGCTGAGCCGCTCCGAGGCCGATCTGGCTGGCGCCTCCGTCCATCGCTCACTCCTGCTGCTCGCCTCTGCACGGTTGAAGAACCTGCTCGGGGACGAACTCGGCGCTCGCGGCAATTTGGACGATGCGCTGGCCGCAGCACGTTCTGCAGCTCAAAAAGACTGGGTCTGGCGCGCGCTGGAAGCTCGCGCAGAGCTGGAAGAGGCTGGCGGCCAGCCGCTCTTGGCGCGCCGTGACCGCGAGGAGGCTTTGGCCGTCTTGGAAGAGATAGGCGCGCGGCTACCGCGAGATTTGCGCGAGGTTTATTGGAACGACACCAGGCGTCGCACGCTGCGCGCTTCGGTGCCGGTCGCGATCGGCGTGGCGGCGACGGAATTCCAGCCGTTCAGCAGTTTGAAGAATGCGCCGCTGCCTCCGCGCTCGAACTCCAGCTTGCACGCGGGCACCAGCGCTTCGATCTCTCAGCTCAGCTCGACGCCGCTCGAGCAGCGTCTTTCGCGCATCTTGGAGGTCAATAGTCGGCTGGTGGGCGAGCTCGATCTGGCGCGCTTGACCGAACGAGTGACTGACTACGCGGTCGAATTGGCGCGCGCCGAACACGGCTTCGTGCTGCTCAAGCAAGCCTCTGGCGCGCTCACCGTGCACACCCAACGTTCGCGCGCGGGTGACGCAGCGCACGCCGAATTCTCGCGTTCCATCGCAGAAACGGTAGTCAGAACCGGTGAACCCGTGTTGACCATGAACGCGCAGAGCGATGCGCGCATGCGGGGGTTTGCCTCGGTGCACCAAATGCTGCTCGAGTCGGTGGTGTGCGTACCGATCCTCGCACCGGATGGCGAAGCCATCGGAGCGCTCTACCTGGAGACGCGCGTGCGTCCCGGCGCTCACTTCGAACGCGAGCTGCCGACTTTGCGCGCGTTCGCCGACCAAGTGGCGATCGCGCTCGAGAACGCGCGCCTGATTAATGAGAACAAGCAGCGCGCCGACGCATTGACGACTGCCAACGAGGCACTGGAAGAGGCCCAAGAACGCTTGCGCGAACTCTTGGATGGCCGCACCGAGCAGCTCAAACGCGCGCGCCAAAAGCTGCGCGATGCGCGCGAAGCGTTGTACGGCCACTTTGGCTATCAGGGCCTGGTTGGCACGAGCGAGGCCATGCGCCGGGTGTATGCACTGATCGATCGCGTGCGGGATACGGACGTGCCCGTGCTCATCACTGGCGAAAGCGGCACTGGCAAGGAGATGGTCGCGCGCGCGATTCACAGCGCATCCGCACGTTCCAAGGCGCGTACCCTGGGCGTGAACTGCGGTGCGATCCCTGAGAATTTACTGGAGAGCGAGCTGTTCGGGCACGTGAAAGGTGCCTTCACTGGCGCCGACCGCGATCGCAAGGGGCTATTCCGCGACTGCCAGGGCGGAACCATCTTGCTCGACGAGATCGGCGAGACGCCGCTCAAGATGCAAGCCGGGCTGCTCCGCGTCCTGCAGGAGCGACGCGTGCGCCCGGTCGGTGGCAACCGCGAAGAAGAGATCGACGTGCGCATGTTGTTCGCGACCAACCGCGATTTGTCGCAGATGGTGGCCGCCGGGAAATTCCGTGAAGATCTCTACTATCGCATCCACGTGGTCGAAGTGCGCGTGCCCGCGTTGCGCGAACGACCGGAAGACATCCCGCAATTGGTCGATCATTTCTTGGGCCTATTTGCCGCGCGCTACAAACGCGAGAAGAACGGCCTGACCAAAGAGGCGTTGCAGCGGCTGGCCCAATACGGCTGGCCCGGCAACGTGCGACAACTGGAGAACGTGCTGCTCAATGCGTGGGTACTGAGCGATGATCTCGAGCTCGATGCGGGGGACTTCGACATTCCGGACGGCTGGGTCTCCGGCCCGCCCACATTGGCGCGCCCGGCGCGCGAGGCGACGCCGCGTGGCGCGACAATCAAGCTGCGCAAAGGCGGTGTGTCGGAGCACCGCCGGGAAGAGCGCGACCGGATCTTGGAGGCGCTGCGGGAGAGCAATTGGAATCGGGTCAAAGCCGCTGAAATCAGCGGTATCCCACGGCGAACGTTCTACCGGCGCCTGCGTGAGTACGGCATCCAATAGTCCGGTCCCGCTCTACCCACCGAACGTTAGATACGTAAACGACTCCGCCGGAAAAATCCGCCGATTGTGGCGCAGCATCACTGTGTGAAAATGTAGGTGTCGGGCCTTCGTTGACAGAGGAAAGGCGGTCAGCGTACCGTCCGCACCCACCGGGAACCAGGGAATTTTGGCTGTTTATTGCCACCCGGGCTCGCCGTGATTCGGACCCCCTCATCTGCCTCGGGAGGCATCTCCATGCTGCGCTCTTCGCGTACGATCGCGTCGCTCATCCGCTCACTAGTCCTGGGAACCGCAACCACGACCACGATGGTCTTGGTCGGTGCCACGGTCATTGGCTGCAAAGACGAGAGTCAGCCCGATTATTGGGTGGAGAAGCTCGACGACCCAGCGTGGCGCGCACGCGCCGTGAAGCGCCTCGAGCAATTTTTCGAAGACTCGGTTACCAAGAATGGCGACCTGAAGTCCGAGGGCGTCCAAACACTGATCAACAAGACGGTCGATCCGCTGACCAAGACCTACGTCGAAGGCTATGACACGCTGGACGGAAAAACGCGCGTTTCACTGATCAAGCTGCTCGCGGCCTACAAGGACAAACGGATCGAACCCGCCGTCAAGAAGGCGTTCGACGAATTCGCCAAACACCCGGCGACGGCCAAAGAGGATCAAGACCTCAAGTGGGCGGCGATTGCGACCGAGGATCTCAAACTCACCACGGTTTCCGATTCGCTATTGGCGGCGTTCTTGAAGCTGAAGTCGAGCACCATGCTGGGCGGCGTGGCCTACCGCGACGTGAACGATGCGATGCGTGTGGCGCCGTCCAAAGCTTGGGTTGGCCCACTCTCGAAGATGCTCGATGCCGAGATGGTTCAGCCCAAGACCAACAAAGACAAGGATTTGATCGACCCGTATCGCGATCAGCAGTTTTGGCAGGTGGCCTCCGCGGAGGTGCTCGGCCGGATCGGCGATCCGGCGGCGGTCGAGCCGCTGCTCAAGGTCCTACTCGACCCGTCGAAGGGTGACGTGCAGTCCACCGCGGTGCTGGCTTTGGTCAAGATCGGCAAGCCCGCCGCCGACGCGGCCGTGGCATTGCTGCAGGGCAAGAACGAGGCCTTGGTTACGTTCAACGCGCGACGCATCAAAGAAGTCACGGGCACGGAAGCCAAAGGCAAGCCGTACGTGGCAACGGCCGCTTTGATCTTGGGTACGATTGGCCGCCCCGACACCATCGGTCCGCTGGTGGAAGCGCTCAAGGCCGAGACCGACGATAGCAACAAGGCCGTGATCGCCCGCGAACTGGCCAAGATCCCAGCTACGGACGAGTCCAAGCAGGCCTTCAAAAAGGCCTACGAATCGATCTCGCTCGACGCCGAAATCCCGAATGGCGGTGGCGCGCTCGATTCGCTCACCGAATCGGCCGGTCAGTTCTTCGATTCGTCGTTGGTGGATTGGCTGCTCGTGCGGGCAGCCAAGACCAAGGGCAGCGAAGATGACAAGAAGTCCTTGCAGCTTGCCATCACCGTCACGGCATTGAAGCTGGCCAAACCGGACCAGATGCCCCAGGTGAAGGTGGCAGTGGACAAGTACGGCACCAAGTTGGAAAAGGACGCCTTCGCTCAGGTCGATAACCTGCTCAAAGCCTGCGGTGATCGCGTGCCTTGCTACGTCACGGCGCTGCAAAAGGGTGAAAACCAAGACCGCGCCAACCAGTTCGTGGGCATCAAGGCCGGCTACATGATCGGCATCTTGGGTGACGAGCGAAGCCGGGACGAAGTCGTCAAAGGCATCGATTCGGTGAGCAACGCTGCGTTGCGCTCGGTCTCCGCCACGGTCATCGACCACCTATCGCCCAAGGGCTCGAAGGACGTCGCAGCCAAGCTGAACGTGGTGATCGAGAAGAATGCAAAGTCGCCCGATCGCGAGAAGTCTGCCGGCGATTCGCCGCTCAAGCAGGTGATGTACCGCTTGGAATCGCGAGCGAGCTGAGTCAAGCGAGCGAATGTCGAGCCTCCGCCTCGAGGTCGCTTCCGGCGCCAGCGCCGGCCGCGTATTCGACGCGGAGCTCGACATCGTTCGCATTGGGCGCGGCGCGTCCAATGACCTGGTCCTGAGCGACACGCTGGTCTCGAGCGAGCACGCGCGGATCGTCGGCAGCGTGGACGGTTTCGTGCTCGAAGATCTGGGCAGCACGAACGGGACCTGGCTCCTACGCGTGGGCGAACTGCACGCGCTCGCTGAGGGACGTCGCGCTATCGCACTATCACCAGGTGATCGCCTGCTGCTCGCACCCGGTGACCGCCTGCTGCTCGGCGGACCCGAGGCCGAGGGCATCGAGCTGCGCGTCGATTTCGCGCCGGACACGGACACGCTGGAAATCGCCCTCTTGCGACCGCTGAGCGAGCTCCGCAAGAACGCGCCGTTGGCAGCCGGTGATGACCGCTTACAGCTGCTGGTGCAAGCACTGCGCGAAGTCGTGAGCCACGAAGGTATGTCCGACGTGGTGAGCGGCATTGCCGACGCCGCGCTTTTGCTCGTACCCCGCGCCACCCACGCGACGGTCGTGCTGCGCCAAGACGTCGAGAGCGGCCAAAGCGGCAAGTCCGTGGGCTTCGTGCCGCTAGTCACGCGCGTTCGTGGGCCCTCGGGGCCGTGCGCGCCAGGAGCCGCGGTGCGCGTCACGCGTAGCATCGTGCGCAAGGTGATCTCGGAGCGAGCCGCGGTGCTGGCCGCTGATGCTCCCAGTGAGACCTTCAGCTCGGAGTCGCTGCTCGGTGCCAGCATCCGCAGCACGATCGGCGTCCCACTCTGGAAAGACGAAGCGATCCTGGGCGTGCTCCAGCTAGACAACCGCGACGCGCCAGCCATGTTCGAGGTACGCGACGTCGACGCCCTCGGCGTCTTGGCGGTCAGTGCATCGCTGGCGATTGCCAACGCGGAGCTGATTCAACGCTTGAGCTTGGCGCGGGCCGAACTCAAAAAGGAAAACCAATATTTGCGTGGTCGCGAACGCGCACGCACTGGCGACGTACAAATCATCGGCGAGAGCAAAGCCATGGCGGAGCTCTTGCGACAACTCGACAAGGTGGTCGACACGCGCGTGAGCGTGCTGATCGAAGGCGAGACCGGCACCGGCAAAGAGCTGATTGCAAGCCTCGTGCACTACCGCTCGAAGCGCAAAGAAAAGCTGTTCGTGGCCCAGAATTGCGCTGCGTTTCCAGAAAATCTGCTGGAAAGTGAGCTCTTCGGTCACAAGCGCGGCGCCTTCACCGGCGCTACCGACGAGAAGAAGGGCTTGTTCGAGATCGCCGATGGCGGCACGTTGTTTTTGGACGAGCTCGGCGAATTACCCTTATCTCTTCAGGCCAAGCTGCTGCGCGCGTTGCAAGAAGGCGAAATCAGACCGCTGGGCGCCACGGTATCGAAGCAGGTCAACGTGCGCATCGTCGCAGCCACGAACAAGAACCTCGAGCTCGAAGTCAAAGCCGGGCGCTTCCGAGAGGATCTATATTACCGGCTGAAGGTATTCCCGATCCGCGTGCCCCCGCTGCGTGAGCGAAGGGACGACATCGCGAAGCTCGCGGTCTTCTTCCTCGATCGCTACACGCGCGAGATGAGTAAATCCGTGCCCGGCTTCGCCCAAGAAACTCTGGAAATCCTGAGCGCCTATGATTTCCCCGGCAACGTGCGCGAGCTCCAGAACGAAGTACAACGCTTGGTCATCCAAGCAGACGAGGGCGCGTTTCTCAGCCCTGAGTTGCTCAGCCCGCGCGTGCGTCAGATCGAAACCGTGCTGCTCGGCGCGGGCGCTGCCAAAGGTTCGCTCAAAGAGATGGTCGACCAGGTCGAACGCCACATCTTGATCGAGGCTCTGCGCGAACATGGCAACAACAAGACGGCCGCCGCGAAAACGCTGGGTATCACCCGCGAAGGTCTGCACAAGAAACTGAAGCAGCTGGGCGTAGGCTGATCGAGCTGGTTTGGGGGCGATCACTGAAACGGAAGCGCAAGTCACTCACGCCCAGCCAACGCTCCCGGTCCTACGAACGCCTTCGAGCGTGTTGAACGGCCCCATGAGGGCCGCCAAGAGCGCCAAGATCACCAAGATCGCCAGAAGAGAGAGATTGGGTTTCGCCTAGTGCGGCCATGGTCGTCGCGACAACGGCGGTTGCGCGATGTTCGTCTGTCACTCATGTACCCGCTGCACCGTGTCAGCCATGTACCCGGTCTGCACCCATGGTCGTCGCGACAACGGCGGTTGCGCGATGTTCGTGGCGATCTTGGCGACCTCTCGGGAAGTCGCTAAGAGCCTCCCGCGCCGCCCCGTTTCGCGCCGCGTTCACTAATCCCTTCGTTTTCTGGCCGTCGTAGCGGTTCGAATTCAGGGAGCCGCTCCTCGCGCCAATAATCCGAGCCGTGAGGTGCATTGCGGTACCGCGAGCGCCCCCGCAGCCTCAGAACCAGAGCCGTCTCAACCGCGCGCGAGCGCGAGCTTTTCGATAATCGCGTCGTGGAACAGGCCGTTCGATGCGACCACGCCGCGATCGTTGTCCAGCCTTTCACTGCGATAGTCGATCGGATCACCCCGCGAATCGGTCAGCTTGCCGCCCGCTGCGCTGATCAGGGCGTCCGCCGCGCAAGCGTCCCAGCGCTTGCCAGCGTAGTGTGGCGCAACGTAAGCGTCAGCCGCGCCGTGCGCCACGACCGAAGCCTTGAGCCCCGCGCTGCCGAGTGCCACTAGCTCGCGCGCGCCGAGCGAGGCCAACGCTTGCTCGAGAGCCGGATTTCGGTGCGAGCGCGAACCGACGATGCGCGCGGCGGCGAGCGTGTCCACCGAGCTGACCGAGATCGGCTTGTGCGAACCGTCGGCCTGGCTCTGGTAAGCGCCGGTCCCGAGTTCGCCGAGCCAGGAAATGCCGCTTTCAGGCGCGTGAATCACGCTTGCGACGGCGCGCTCGCCGTCGACATAGCCGATCATGACCACGAACTCGCCATTGCGCGCGACGAACTCGCGCGTGCCGTCCAGCGGATCGACGAAGAAGATGCGTTCAGCCTCGCGGTAGCCGGCAAACGTCTCGGGTTCGCTCTCTTCGGCGACGATTGGCACGTTCGGAAACAGCTTGCTCAGTCGATCACAGATCAGCTCGTTGGCTTGCCGATCGGCCTCCGTGACCGGATCGCGCGGGGCCTTGAAGTCGACGCTAAACTTGGTGGCATACACCTGACGAATCATCACGGCGGCTTCGCGTGCGATGGCGTCCAGCGTCGCGAGGAGGCTTGGGGAGCCGCGAGTCCCAAACCCGGCGTCAGCGCCAGCGGGCGACATCAGGCGGAGGCCTTCACGTTGTCTAGCCGGATCTGCAACGCTTCGAGCGCTTCCGGACTCAGATACGGATCTTGGCCGGCTTCGCGGATCAACTGATCGAGTTGCAGCGCGTTGCGCGGGCCGAGTACCGCGCAACCCACCAGGTCGTTGGCGAGCACGAAGCGCAGCGCGGCCGCGCGCAGGCTGGTCACCGTACTGCCGTTCACGCACGGACGGATCGCATTGAGCTGCAAGATCCGGCGCTTCAAGTCGTCGCCCGTCCAGCGTTCGGAGCGGTGATCGTTATTGGCGAACTGCTTGTCGTACGGCCATTGGCCGCACAGAAGCCCGTGTGCCAGTACGGAACGAGCCAAGATCGCGACATTGTGGTTGCGGATCTCGCCGTCGAGGTACCGGAGAGTGCGGCTGTGGAACGCGTTGTGCGCGAGCTCGAGCACCTTGGCGCCGTGGTAGATCGCGATTCGGGCAACGTCCATGCCCTCGATACTGGCGCCCCAGGCGCGAATGCTGCCTGCGTTCTGCAGTTCTTGCAGAACTGCGGCAGCTTCGCCGCGGGCTAGGGTGCTCTCGGACGGATTATGCAGCAGCACGACGTCGATCACCTCCCGCTTCAAGCGCTCGCGAGAACGCTCGAAGCTTTCGCGGATGAATTCCGGCTTGAACGATTTCCGCGCGGGTACGGCTTCGCGATCGGTGCCGAGCTTGGTCACGATCACGGCTTCGGGGTACGCGGCCAGCCGTTCACCGAGGCGGGTTTCCATTGCGCCCTTGCCGTAGCTGTCGGCGGTGTCGAACAGCGTGACGCCGAGCGCCAGCGCGCGCTCGATCACCGCGTCCTGCTCGGACTCGGGGAGTGGCGAATAGCCATCACCTGACAAGCCCCAGGTGCCAAGCCCAAGCTCGGAAACCGAGATGCCCGTGGTGCCGAGGGGGCGTTTGCGCATGCACGCGGTATAGCAAAGCTCCGTCGAGCCGGCCCGCAACTTATTGGGGCGCGCCGTAGGCCCAATAATGTAGTGCGCTGAATGTTCCGCTCTCGGCGCTGACCTCCACATCAGCGGGGCCCTGGGGCAGGTCTGCGGGCAAGCTCAGCGCGTGGTCCTCGAAGTCCGGTCTGCTGACCGTCCAGCTGTCGATCACACGACCAGCCACGCGCAGGCGGACGGTCAACGGCTGTTCGGCGCCCAGGCGCGTCACGAGCCGGCCACCGGGGGCCAGATCGAGCCGGAAGGAGTCGCGACTTCGGTGCAATCGCGCGCCGTCGAGGACCACGCCATTGCTCAGCAATACGTCGTCTGCCTGAGTCGCGGGCAACAGCGCGTAATCGTGCGCAGCTTCGCTCTCCAGATCTGCGACGTCGAGTGAATCCCGTGCCGTGAGCGGCCAGAATTGGATCAGGGATGGTCGTTCGCCGGAGCCGAGCCGGGAGTAATCGGCGCGGCACGCGACCATCGTCGCTCCGCCCAAGATGGTCGCGTTCACCGTTCGCTCGGTCAAGCACGGCCCGAACAGATCGGGCAGCGCGAACCAAGGCGCGTAGACGATGAAGACCGTGGGCAGCTCGCTGCGCGGCAGCCGCTCGTAGTGTTCGAAACGCGAGCCCGCGCCAGCAGACCAGTAGCGCGCTTCGCCGGTCGTGGTCAGACCCACGATGTCGAATACTCGTCGACCCGAAAAGTAGGCGATCGCACCGGTGTCGTTCACGCCGATGCGCGCGTCCGCGGGCAGCGCACGGGCCGCCCACTCGCCGAGATCGACGTGTTGGGCGGAGATGGCGTGTGCGCTCAGCGCTAGATCACTCAGCGCGAACGGAAACTTGCTCACCAAGCAGAGGCCAATCGCCGCGCCGAGCAGATAACGCAGAGCGCTCAATCTTGGCCACAAAAGCGCGGAAAAGTCCGCGGTTTGGTCGACCAATGCGACCAGCCCAATCAGCCAGGGGCCGGCGAACGGCCACAGGTAGCGCAGCCGATTCCAGAGGAAACTATCATACGTCGTGGGCAGCAAGATGCCGAGCCCGAGTGCGACCAATAACCAGGCGCGCGAGCTCCGAGCGCGCGCCTGGCCGGCAAAGATCAACGCCGGGAGCGACAACCAAGTGGCGAACTTGGCGTGCTCGGGCACGTACGCGGCGCTCCACAATTGGCCATCGAGCAAGGTCGACCAAAACAGTTGCAGGTTGTAAAAAATCGTTGCCAGTAACGTGCGCCCGTCGAGGTACGGGTTGAACGGCAACCACTTCACGAGCGTCGTGGTTTGCGTCGCGTGCCCGGTGAACCACAGGTAGACCAGCGACGGTACGGCCGGAAAAAGCAAACACAGCGCTGCATACGCGCGCCGATGCCCGCCACCGAAACACAGCGCGCTGGCGATCAGGGCGCTGCCCAGCGCACCCTCCGGGCGCATCGCCGGAGTGATCAACGCGAGCAAAAGCAACTCCCAGAAGCGCTCGTGTTCGCCCTCGAACCACTCAGCGGCGCGCCGACAGCAGCGCATCAGCAGCCAGGCCAGTGGTACGACCTCCATCCCACTCGCGGCAAACCAAGTGTTGGCGCTGAACGCGAGCGCGAACGCACCCGCGAGCCACGCCAGGCGCGGGCTGATCAGACCATTGGCCGCGCGCGCCGTTTCGTTGCCCAGCAGGCCCAAGGCCAAGAAGCCGAAGCCCCAAGCCCAAGGGATCAGCGCGAGGCCGTGCACCCCAAAGTATTGCGGGATCGCCAGCAGCAGCGGCCAGAGCAAGCTGGTCGCGCCGGCCACGGGCACGGCCCCCGGTGAGTAGACGAACGGGTGGCCCTCGGCGAAGGAGCGCGCGAACTGAAAATGGATGTAGCTATCGTCGAGCGGAACCGCAGGCGCGCCGTCATTGGCGCCCAAAATGGCCAGAATTGCCAGTGCGCCGAGCAGCGCCGCAACCAGCAAGAAGCTCCATGGCGAACCCGCTATGCGAAGCCAGCGAGGGCTATCCGCCTGTGCTAACACCCGCCGAGTCTTAGCATCGAACTCTCGCATGAAAACCAATCCGTACGAGCACGCGCCGCGACTTCCCGAAGGCGAACAGATCGATCCCCGGCTACTGCTCGGCGCCGGCGCCACGCCGATCGAGATTGAAATCGGCCCCGGTCGCGGCGGCTTCGTCTTCGAACGCTTGGCCGCCGATCCGGAAGTCCGCATGCTCGGCCTGGAAATTCGCCGCAAATGGGCAACGATCGTGGACAATCGCGTGCGCGAACGCGGCCTCGCCCAGCGCGCCCGCGTGCTCGCCGAAGACGCCCGCACAGCCTTCCCGCGCTTCCCGGACGCCTGCGCCCGCGCCGTATTCGTGCACTTTCCCGATCCTTGGTGGAAGAAGCGCCACGCAAAACGTCTGGTCGTCACGACCGAACTCCTGCCGCAACTCTGCAGGGTGCTGATCCCCGGTGGCGCCCTGTTCATTCAAACCGACGTCGAGGGCCGCGCCGCCGAATACGCCGCCCTGATCGCGACCGAACCCCGCCTAGTCCCCCAACATCCAGGCTTCGAAGCGGAAAACCCGTACCAAGCCCGCAGCCCCCGCGAACACCGCGCGATCGCCGACGGCCTGCCCATTTACCGTCTCCACTACCGCCTGTCGCCCGCCTGAACGTGAACGTGAACGATTCCCCTATTGAAAATCGCGCATTTGCGGCCCCCGAGATCATGGCGATCTTGGCGATCTGCTAGCCGGAAGGGCGCTGACATGGAACGCGAAAGCGCTCGCTCACCCGCACCGCGCCCGAACGCGAGTTTGAATTCGGATTGAATCCAAAGCCATTTTTCTTCGCGTGAACTGGGTGCCCGTCCGGGTCGGACGAACCCCGGCTCACACCTTCGGCTGTCGCTTCGCGATCCCGGGGGAACCGAGCCGCCCTACGAGGTGCGATGCTGGCCCGCGATCGCCCACTCTCTACTCCCTCCGTGGACGTGCCCATGCCCCCGTGGACCGGCCCGGTCCCTTCTCCCCTCCTGCGGGTTGGTCTAGGCTCTCCCAAAGATGCGAACTGCCCTCGTTCTGCTGCTGGCGATCGCGGTCTGCCCGGTCGCTTGTGCGACCTATCGCGAGGACCTGAACCGCGGTCAACGCATGTATGAGGAGAACCAGTACGAGCACGCGCTCGCGCTCTGGCGAATCCTGGAAGACGACAGCGACTCGCTCAGCCCGAATGATCAGACCCGCTACGCCTACTTGCGTGGCATGACCGACTACCGTTTGGGCTTCCGCGCCGACTCTCGGCATTGGCTGGCGATCGCCAAAGCCACGGACCAGGCCCATCCCGGAGGTTTGGGCGCAGCGTGGCACGAACGCCTAGAGGAGTCCCTGACCGATCTGAACCACGACGTGTACGGCGCCGCCGAGCGCTTGGATGCGAGCAACTCGCACGCGGTCGAATACGGCAAAGCCGCGCCAGCTGAAGGCGACGTCGACGCGGGCGCGGGGACAGGGACGGGCACGACAGGTCGTTGTCGCTCCAACGCGGACTGCAAGACTGGCGAGATCTGCGACGGCAAGAGCTGCACGCCACTCTGAATTTCACTTGCCACAAAGTAGAACGAGAGCGCCCAGTAGGTACGCTCTCGTCGTTAGTTGCTGCAAAAAATGCGGTTGGAATCCGGTTTCTTCAGCCCCTCCGCATTTGGCTGAGGAGGTCGCGGGTGAGGAGCTTTTCTTTCTTCATCGCAGCGTAAACCAGCTGTTCCTGTGGGGTGAGATAAGCGCGTCGCGCGAAGCGATCTACTTGCTCATTCAATGTTCGATGCTTCAGTTCGAGATCGCTCACGAGCCCGTTCGTCATCGTATCCATTTCCTTCCTCCTCTTGCGGTCACTGCATTCATGCCGTCAGGTCTTGGCGACACGGCTTCAGACTAAAGATCTGGTGCTGAGCGTCAATGCTTAAAGTCCACGTTGCAAATGTGTATTCTCAGTCGAAATGAGCGAGAAACAGTGCTTGATTTCGCTGCACGCATTGCCGGTCAAGTTTCCGGAGGGCGTCCGGTTGCTCGCTGAACGCGAGGCGGACTGCAAACATTCCCGACGCTTCTCGAGATTCGGCGGCTGTACCTTCGCCCTGCTTACCGCTTGTTTGGTCGGGGCTTGCGCGGGGCAGGCTGCCAATGGCACTGCGCCACCGCACAGTGCGGCGAAAATCAACGCTGCTGCTCCCGCCTCGGCAGAGCTGGCCAGAACCGTCGTCACCCCAAACTCGACGACCGACATCCCAGAGCTCTTCGCGAAGGCGACCGCGGAGGGCCAGGCCAAGCACTACCAGGCCTCTGCCAGCGCTTTCGAACGCGCCTTCCAACTCGATCCGGATGGCCCACTCGCCGATCGCTCGCTGTTCGAGGCTGCGGAAATGTACGACCTCGCCGGGAAGCACGAAGAGGCACTGGCTCGCTACGAGCAGGTGGCACGGCGCTTCCCGAAGTCGGATCTCGATCGCGTTGCCCGCGTGCGCGCCTTGCGCTTGCTGACCTATCTCGAGCGGTACCCGCGCGCTGCTGAGCTCGCTGAGAGCACCGCTGCCAAGTACAAGGACCTGCTCAGTTTCGATCAGCTCGCGGTGCTCGCTGCGCGCGCTTTGTCGCGGCTCGCCGCCGGTGAAGACGCACAGGCCGAGACCGCGATCAGCAAGGCGCGTGATATCATCGAGAGCGAGAACTTGGACGCGGCAGGGCGCGTCCCGGCGGAACTCGCGCCGGTGTATTTCGCGCTCGGCGAGCTACGCCGGATGCGCGCGGAACGAATTCATTTCGTCCCCGCGCCGGACAACTTCGGCGTGGCGCTCGAGCAACGCTGCCAACTGTTGCTCGACGCGCAGAGCGCGTACTCGGATGCGATGCGCGCCTACGACTCGCATTGGTCAGCTATGGCCGGCTATCGCGTCGGGGAGCTGTACCAAAAGCTGCACGAAGAGATGATGCACGTGCCCCCGCCCAAGGCCGCGGACAGCGAGCGTCGGCGACAGCTGTTCGAAGGCGCTATGCGGCTCCGCTATTCGATCCTGCTCGACAAGGCAAAGTCGATGCTCGACCACACGGTGGCCATGGCCGACCGCACCGGCGAGCAATCCGCTTGGGTCCTAAAATCACGCCAGGCCCGCGACGTGATCGCCAAGGCGACGGAGGAGGAGCGCCAAGCGCTGGCTCGCTTGCCCTACACCAAGGAGCAATTGCAGGCCGCTCTGGACTCCTTCGCGGCGGGGCGCGCGCCCCCATAGTCGGGATTCGCAGCTGGATCGGGCCCGCTTCTGAGCGCCAGCGAGCGGTCAGGAACGACCTGCAGCTTGTCACACAAGCGTCTGAAATCACTGACTGAATTATCAGTGACGCAGCCGTTAGGGCCGGTGTAGGTCCGTTTGCCGGTCAGGCGGTATGAAATATGCTTGACACCCCTGGACCCTGGCGCTACCAGAGCGCGGTTCTCCTCGGTCCCTGCCCAAATCTCCCCGACCAGCCAAAGCGCGGGCCGGAGGAAGGGTGGGGTGCCCCCTTTGAGCGGCCTTCTGCTCGATCGGTGCTACACGGGGCTCCCGCCGCGGAAAACACCGACCCTACTTACCCCCGAGTTCGCGAGCCCCGGAAATCTCAAGCTCGCTCTCGCTCGTCACAGTTGCTCATGCAGGCCTCTCAACAAGTGTCCCTACTCACTCCCCGCGCTACCCCCGGATTCATTCCGGGCGCGGCGGGAGGGGTGCGTGCGTTCGCTGGCGTAGCTCAACTGGTAGAGCACCTGTTTTGTAAACAGGTGGTTAGCGGTTCGATTCCGCTCGCTAGCTCCATCGAGGATCTGGCGACATCTTCGCAAACGGAACTGAAAACTTCGGAAGGTTGCCCGAGCGGCCAAAGGGAGCAGGCTGTAAACCTGCCGGCGCGAGCCTACGTTGGTTCAAATCCAACACCTTCCACCAGTGTCGAGACGGCCCGCACCGTTCGCGGGCTCGAGCGGGGAATACGTAACCCTCTTCGAGGGTTGCGTACGTCACGCAGTTCTGCGGGAGTAACTCAGTTGGTAGAGTCTCAGTTTTCCAAACTGAAGGTCGTTCGTCGTCGGGAGCTCAGCTCCCGCCCCGCTGAAGTAAATTCAGCGGGGCCCCGCCCTCAGGTTTTGGGGCCCCGCCCCCAAAACTCACGGCGCGTTGCGTTCGCTTCTGCGGGAGTAACTCAGTTGGTAGAGTCTCAGTTTTCCAAACTGAAGGTCGACGGTTCGAGCCCGTTCTCCCGCTCTCTTTTTCTCTCTGTTTCTCGTCTGTCCATGAAGGCGCAGAAGCAAACCCGTCCCGCAAGCTTGGTCGCGGGCGAAGCTTTGGCGAGGACCGGAGCGGAGCGTACTTCTGTACGTGAGCACCGGACCGCAGCCGAAGCGCAGCCCCCTGCCAAGATCGCAGGACGTCGCTCCAGCCGAAGCAACACTACCCATACCAACCCTGCCCACCTAGCTCAGTTGGTAGAGCACGTCCTTGGTAAGGACGAGGTCATCAGTTCAAACCTGATGGTGGGCTCAGCCGAAGTCCAACCGTAGTCACCATCCCAGCAAGAAGAGAGTCGGAAAGTAATGGCTAAGGAAAAGTTCGTACGAACGAAACCGCACGTAAACGTCGGCACGATCGGTCACATC
>Ga0302323_100000187_pt1 | contig 46648 bp, 49 predicted proteins | sample Fen_T0_3_FD_201950 | JGI IMG/M metagenome (GOLD analysis project Ga0302323, IMG submission 201950) | Peat permafrost microbial communities from Stordalen Mire near Abisko, Sweden - Fen_T0_3 | ecosystem: Environmental > Terrestrial > Soil > Wetlands > Permafrost | place: Sweden: Abisko...
GAGTTCACGATGGGTGGCCAGTCCTACTGACCCGCAGACGCTCAGGTCGCCCGGCGGCTCCCGGCGTCCACCCGCCAGGTCCCCCGACGGCTACGAGCAACCGCTCAACGCCCGCCACAACCATCCATCAGGCACTTCGGTGACAAGGCTGCCGTGCCTACCTGCGGTCGCGCTGGCCGCGCAGCCAGATCGCCCCGAGGACAACACCGAAACACGAAACCGTCAAGGCGACGCCGACACCAAAGTAGAACCACTTAGGTGCGGACTCCCAGGGACCGTGATAGGGCCTGTATGCCTTGACGGCCACCAAAGTCATGATGGCCGCAACAGCGGACACGACGGTCATCCCGAAAGGTAGCCACAACTGCCACCGCGTTGAAGCAGACGCCGGGACAGTCGACGGATTACCCATAGACCGAGGATGCCAGCCGAACCCGCGAAACGCCCAGAAGTAGCGGATCTGGGGGCACAGATCGCCACCTCGGCATGGCAGGCATCCTTCGACTGCCGCGATCACTCCAGGGCGTCGTTACCCTGAATCAGCGCCAGCAGTCCGGTCGCAGCGGACGCTCGTGCGAGAAGGGACCTCATGACGTCAGTGCGATCTCACCCGCCGCGGTCGGCGGTGCTGATGGTTCTGTCGGCGGCATTCGCCGTTCTCGCATCGGGCTGTTCCAGCAACGGATCGACCGCCTCGCCGGTCCAACACGCCACCTACCGCTACACGTGCTGTCGAGCAGCCGACCTGGCCGGACCACACCGACCCGGGCACGTCCTGACCCTGCACTGGATCGCCACCACCGGCGACCCGTCCGACCAGAGCCCGACCCCGGTTACCCTTCACGCCACCCTCGTGGGCTCTTTCGACACGGTGACTGCCGCCAAGGCCGCCACAACGACTCGACGCGTCGCAAGCGCACAACCAGTCCGCACCACGGATGCCGCTGGCGGCCCGCCCACCTCGACGATTCGCATCCCCGCCGACGCCCTGGCCGGCTTCTACAACCTGACCTTCGCCGTCTCGGAAGGCGGCGGGTCCTACGGCGGCGCTGCCGTGATCAAGGTCATCGGGTAGCCGCGACCAACGGGTGCGCTGACCGCTTGAGACCGCTGCACGCCCGTGCTGCTTCTGGCACGATTGGCCGGTCATGAGGGCCCCACGCGGAAGTGCTGCCCGCAAGGGCGTTCTGGCGGCAGGTCTGCTCGCTGTTGGCGCTGCCCTGGTCAGTTGCAGCCACCCCGATCCGGTGGAAGCGCTCAAGGCGGACCGACCCCTCGACGCCCGCGCGGATGCCGCCTGCCGGAGCTATCTGAACGGCAAGGACGAGAAGTACCTACTGGCAGCCCAGGACAGCACTGTTGGACCTGTACGCACCCACATGGTCCAGGTCATGTCGGACAGCGCCGTGGGTCAGCGCCAGATAGCGCTGGTCGACGGCCACCCCGAGGACCAGTACGTGGCCTTGTGCCTGCTGCAATCCACGGCCAGCAGCCTTCCGACGTTGACCCCCAGTGTTGAGCCATTCACGCTGGCCCTGCTGCGAGACGGGACCTCGTTCTGGGCTGACTCAGGTTCGTCCAGCGGGTAAGACCGTGGGACCGGGCCCTCCTGCGCACCGAACGCCGAATCCGATCAGCCCCCGAGCGGAACGTCTGCCTCCCAGCGGCGGGCGATCGACACATCGGTGCTGTCAAGTCACCGGCATGAGGACGTCGATCTCGTCGAGCCTGCGGTAGTGCTCCAGGCCAGGACGGCTGTCGTCCCGCTCGGCTGAGGACTCCAGGAGCTTGTACGCGGGAGCGATCTCGTCGTAGACACCCGGTGGTTCGCCGCGAAGTCGGATGCGCAGGAATCGGCCTCCGGGGATGACCATCTCGGGCAGGTCGAGCTCGGCCGCGGTCGCGTCGGCCCGATTCTCGACGCAGGCGCGATACCAACCCTGGACCGGGTCGAAGGCCGCGACGAATCGACGACCCCGCAGCGAGCCGACGGCTTCCTCCAGCGTCGGCCACGCCAAACGGATCTGGTTGAGATCATCTGCAACTTCGACATACCGCACGACGGCGTCGGCTCGCTCCACGACCGTCGCGGCCTTGCTTAGCATCCGCTCACACTGCCAGACATCTCAGCCCCAGATGCGCCCGAGATCGGCGGCGCACTTCCGAGCGGCCGAACGCGAGCCCGTTGTCTAGATGCGTCGGCGACCTCGACCTGGTGTTACGGCTGCGGCGACGACGGCGGTCTTGGCTACTGGCGAGGGTCCTGGTGTGACGGCCTTCGCCACAACGGCAGTCTTGGCGACCGGCGCACCGATCACCCCGCGCCGGGCGGCGCGAGCAGGACGTAGCGGCATCTCAGGCTCCTTCGGTCGTGGCGGCCTCGTCGGCCTGGATGGAGGCGACGATCGCCTGGATCGGGATCCGGCCGTTGGCGATCAGCTGGCCCCCGGAGCGCCGCGCCGCGGCGGCGAACGGTGCGGCCCACAGGTTCTCCCAGATCAGTACCCCGGCGGTGCTGCCCGGTTCCATGGCCGCGGCGAGGTGTTCGACGTCTTCCTCGGCCAGCAGCTCGGCCAACTCGGTCTCCAGCTGCTGCAGTGGGCCGAGGTCGTCGACGTCCGACAGCTCCGTGGCGTCGACAGAACCGTCGTCCGCTTTGGTCAGGATCAGCATGTCGATCACCCGGATGGTCCCGGAGGCCACCAACGCGAGCAGCTCCTTGGCCATCTCGCCGGTGAAGTTGCTAGCTCCCGCCGGGAACTCGACCACCAGGTAGTCGACCGGCCCGAGCTCGTCCAGTGGTGTGTTGGTCATGGGTTGGCTCTCTCTTTCGTGGGGTAGCAGGACCTAGGTTTGGGCGACCCGAGTGACTTTCGTGCGGTCCTGCACCATGTAGGCCACGATGATCGCGGCCGGGAAGAAGAACAGGCTGAAGATGAAGTAGCCGATGAAGCTGTGGCCCTTGCGACCGGCAACTCGGGCCGGCCAGAACGCGATCGCCACCCAGATGATGACGAACAGCACCCACCAGATTGCATTCATGCCCAAGTCCTTCCGGCGTTCGTGATGTACGTCCAGACAGCGGAGTGCGGAAGACCCGAACCCCTCGTACCAGACCAGCCAGCCACACAACCGCCGCTTCCGGTAGGGACCATCGGCCTCCAAGCCCTCGAGGCAGCACAGACTGTCGGATCTGATCAGCCCTGTATCGGCACTTCGGCTTGGTCACTCGGCGGCAAGGTCGCGAGACGTCATAGGTGGACGCCGTGGCGCTCCTGGAGCCCACTGACCAAGTTGGGGTGGGGCTGTTGCCCGTATCGGCGAGCGATCTCCTGCATGGCTGCGGGGTCTGGGTGAGCTAGAGCAGCCATCTCCTCGAAGAAGTGCTCAAAGCCAGCGGGGCTGATGAACTCGATGACCACTGCCGGGTCATCCGTGGGGTTCCAGATGGAATGCGGGACCCCGCGCGGCTTGAACAAGAAGCTTCCCTCTGCCACGTCGAGCTCGTCGTCGCCGATCAGGCCGCCGATCCGCCCTCGGTACACGAAGGTGTACTCGTCCTCGCGCTGATGGCTGTGCGGCATGACCAATGCTCGCGGGGCCAGTACCGCCGATTGTGCGGAGAAGCGCCCCTGCGTGTCGTCACCGGCGATCATGTGGCGGAAGACGGAGTTGGGAATGGCTGTTCCGCTGTCCCAAGAGACTGATCGAGCAGGCACGACGTCCCTCCTCAGGGCGCAATGACGTTGCGTCCAAGCGCCAGCTACCCGCACATACTGGCACCCCTCTGTTGTCAAGAGGCGTGTGCTGCGGCGGGGGCATTCTTTTGGTGGGGCCCGGGCTGTGGCTTGATCGAAGAGCCGGCGGTAGGGGTTGAGCCGGTCGCGCTGATCCTTGTAGTCGCCCCCAGTTACCCTCCCGGGCCCCTTTCGATGGCGTCTGCGTCGGCGAGGAGTTGGCGGTAGATCGCGTCGGAGATCCGACGCTTCAGACAGCGCAGTGCTTCCTTCGGTTTCTTGCCGGTGTCGCGTTTGCGCAGGTAGTAGTCGCGGCCGGGTCCGGGGTTGCGAAGCTGGGTGACCGCGGCCATGTGAATCGCGTGGTTCAGCCGGCGGTTGCCGCCGCGGTTGACGCACGGGCGTCCCTCACCGGCGCTGCCCCAGGTGGTGGGTGCGGTGCCGTTGTAGGAGGCGAAGTGGTCGGCGTCGATGAATCGGGCGACGTCGCGGACCTCACCGATCACGGTCGCGGTGATCACCGGGCCGACCCCGCGCAGCTGCGGCAACCTGGTCGGGGCCGCCTTCACCGCGGCCTTGATCTGGGCGTTGATGTCGGACAGGCCCCGTTTCGCCCCACCAGGGATCAGGATCTGCAGCTTCCGGTGCAGCCGGTTGATCGCCTGGGTCCGCAACCCCACCAGTTCGTGGCGGCGGGAAGCGAGCAGCCGCAACGTCATGATGCTCGGCCTGCTCGGGTTGCGGATCTCCGAGGCCTGTCACGTCGACATCGACGACCTCGGCATCGAACGCGGCCACCGCACCCTGCTCGTGATCGGGAAGGGCAACAAGCCGGCCCTGATCCCGCTCCCCGTGCCGGTCGCCCGCACCCTGGACGCCGCAGCCGGCGAGCGCGGCACCGGTCCGCTGCTGCTGACCCGGTCCGGGGCCTGGATGGACCGCTACGCAGCCACCCGGATCGTGCACCGGCTGGCCAAACGGGCCGGGATCAGCCACCGGGTCGGCTGCCATGCGCTACGCCACTCCTACATCACCGCCGCCCTGGACGCCGGTGTCCCGCTGCGCGAGTTCCAGATCGCCGACCGCCACGCCGACCCACGGACCACCACCCGCTACGACCGGGCCCGCGGCAACCTCGACCGACACGCCAACTACATCGTCGCCGCCTTCATCGCCGGAGCCGCCTGAGGCAGCCCGGCTACGACCCGGTCGGGGTTCTCCCGGTCGGCTGGGCCGCGAGCACGTCCAGATACCCGCGGGCGGCCCCAGCCAGGGCGTCGGCGCGGACCCCCAGCCGGATGTGCTCCGAGTCGTACTCCTCGGTGCGGCGTTGCAGTTCGGCGAGACTGATCGCGAGTTCGTCTTCCATCCGGGCCACGAACTCCTCCTCACTGGGCTCGGGCAGCCGGCGTGGGCCGCGCGCCACCACCGCAGCACCGGGTACTTCGACAGACGTGTCGTCTCCGCCCAGCCCAGGCACCCGACGGCGGGCTCCACCACGGCACCTCCGCCGAGGGCAGATCAACCGACAGCACGACCGTGGTCCACTCCAACTCCCGCGGCGGCCCCAAGATGTCCCCGACCGCCCACAGCTGCGCCACCCCGCAGCCCCACCAGGAGCGGCGGCAGATCGGCCATCTGAGCGCACGCCTGCGCCGCGAGTTCCACATGCTGAACCCCAGTAGCCCACCTCACCCAGGCATCCTCCCGCTGTCCCAGCCAGTCGCCAAGAGTCACACTCAGACGGCATCGAGGACGCCAGGAGACACGCCTCGGCCCAGCACAAGAACCGGCTACTTGATGCTTTCCGGTAGCTCGGGGGAATCGGGTTGTTGCAGACGGAACCTCATCGCAGGATTGCCCCTATGACCGACGCGTCGACCAGCCTGACCATCCACCAGCACCCGCTGGCGTACCTGCTTGGGCTTGAGGGCGTTGCACTCATGCGCGCCTTCGCCGGGGAATATGACCGTGCGTTCACCGAGGCCAGGATCGCCGAGGTGCGCGAGCTGCTCAGAAGCGCCGGGGATTTCGGGCCCGGGATTGACATTCCTCCGCTTCCAGTGACCGACGGCTATGACGGCTGGGCAGTGACCTACGACGGTGAGGACAACGGCTGCTTTCCAATGCGCGACAGCGTGCTCACACCGATGCTCGATCGCCTGAGTCCGGGCCGCGTACTCGACGCCGCAAGCGGCACCGGCGCGGTGGCGCAGCAGTTGGTGGCCCGAGGGCACGACGTGATTGGCATAGACATCTCCAACGCCATGCTCGCCCACGCTCGGAAGGCGGTGCCTCAGGCCCGCTTCATCGCGGGTGACCTCACTGACCTGCCACTGCCCGACGGGGACGTCGATCATGTGGTGTGCAGCTTGGCGCTGGCTCACCTGAGCGACCTCCACCCGTTCTTCGCCGAGACTGCGCGGGTAATGCGGCCCGGCGGGCACCTGCTCCTGCTCGATACTCGTGGTCACTTCACTGGTTCGACGCGATACCCACTCATCAAGGAAGCACCGGACGGTCGCATAGGTCACATCGCCGGGTACAGCCACGGCCTCGGAGACTACCTTCGCGCTGCGCTGCCGCACGGCTACGTAGTCCGAGCCTGCGAGGAGACCTACCTCGACGATCACACCGTTGAGCCTCACGAGACGCCCGAACCGCTGACCCCCGGGCCGCCGGACATCTGGGAGCTGCACCCCTGGGTGCGCGAAGCCGCCAACGCCGCCAAGGCGGGGCAACCCGCAGTCGTCGGATGGGATTTCGAACTGCGGCCTGAGTAGGCCCAGCTACTGCGCCGTCCGTCGGCAGCCTGGGTCTTCTCGGACAACGCACGCGAAGTGCGATCTGCGCGCCTGGATGGGGGCGGAAGCCGGGCCTCGTCAGCCAGCCACTTCAGGTAGCGGGGCGCAATCTCGGGGTGTTCGTCCGCCACGTCCACGCACATGGCGACAGCCTCGCTCCAGAGGACACCCTGAGGTAGGTAGTCCCGACCCGGCGGTGGGTCGTCGTGCGCGGCTCGTTGCTGCCCCCATTCCGGACTTTGCGCTGCCACCTGAACATGTCGAGACGCTGACACCGGCCCACCGGGCTGTCAATCGTCGCCACGGCGACGCCGGTGCTCCCGCCACGAGCGCGCCCACTCAGATCTCGAGGCATGGCTCGAGCACCACCGGGCCATACTGCTGTGGAAGTGCGCAGGGCTTACCGACCACCAACTGTGCGAGCGGTCAGTGCCACCCTCGTCAATCTCGCCCCTCGGCCTGGTGCATCACATGGCCGAGGTGGAGCGCCACTGGTGCGAGCGGGTCGACGTCGACTCGGCCGCCCCCCTCAGGCTGACACGCAGGACTTCGTTGACGCCTGCCACTCCGCCCGCATATCGGCAGCCTCTGTGAAGTCGCTGGACACCATCGCCGTGAACGCATACCCAGACCGGCCGGTGCCGCTGCGCTGGATCCTCGTGCACATGGTCGAGGAATACGCCCGGCACACCGCGCCCACGCTGCCGCTCGTCCAGGGCGTCGCGCCGCGAAGCGTGATGGACGTGATGGGTTGGTCCGAACAACGCACTGTGGCCGGACACAACTGAGACCAAGACTGAGACCACGGGTCGGCGGATGAGCTAGAAGCCAAACGCCATCCGACGCTTCCGCAGGTGAGAGACACGAAGAGGGAGCCGCCTTGGGGAATCGAACCCCAGACCTACGCATTACGAGTGCGTCGCTCTGGCCAACTGAGCTAAGGCGGCGTGGGCCTCGAGGACCCGCTGCGAGACCGCCGGGAGCGACGGCCGCTCGACGAGTGTAGCGACCGGATCTGAGCGACCTGAATCAGTCTCTGCCCATGCCCGCGAAGTTCAGCAGGTGGTGCCGTCGCTGGGGACCACGCCGTTGATCAAGTACCTCTCGACTGCCCGGTCGATGCACGCGTTGCCGGCGTTGTACCCCGTGTGCCCGTCCCCGTCACGCGTGAGCAGAACGCCGTTGTCGAGCTGGTGGGCGAGGTCGACGGCCCAGTTGTATGGGGTGGCAGGGTCGCGGGTGGTACCGATCACGACGATCGGAGCCGACCCCTTCGCGTGCAGCTCGCGCGGTGGACGCTGAGCCGTGTCCGGCCAGACCGTGCACGCCACGTTGCCCCACGCCAAAGCCTTGCCGAACACCGGCGCCTGCTTGGCGAACCGATCCGCCTGGGCCCGGAGCTGGCTCAAGGTTGCGTGGACCGGACGGTCCAGGCAGTTGATCGCGACGATCGCCTCGTTGGAGTTGTCGGCGTAGCTGCCATCCGCCTGACGGCGCGTGTATGCGTCCGCCGCCGCCAAGAGCGCGGTGCCGTCGTGGCCGTTGATCGCCTGGTCCAACCCCGCCCGCAAGATCGGCCACCCGTTGCGCTGGTCGTATAGCGGATAGAGCACGCCGAGGAGAGCGAGACCCTGGGTCAACGGACGCCCGCCGGCCGTCGGCAGGGGACGCGCGTCCACCTGGTCGAGCAGGTCGGCGACCTGCTGGCGAGCCGTCGCGACGTCGGGGCCGACCGGGCAGTCACTTCGGCTGACGCAGTCGGCGAGGAACGAGTCGAGCGCCTGCTCGAACCCCTTCGCCTGCTCGAGCCCGATCTTCACGCCCGAGACTTCGGGCGCTACTGCACCATCCAGAACCATGCGGCCCACACGGTCGGGGAACAGGTCGGCGTACGTCGCGCCGAGGAACGTGCCGTAGGAGGCCCCGAGGTAGTCCAGCTGCGGCTCGTCGAGTACGGCGCGAATGATGTCCAGGTCGCGCGCAGCATCAGGCGTTCCGACGTGCGGCAGCAACGCTCCGGACCGTTGCTCGCACCCGTGGGCCAAGCCCTTGGCCAGGGCGAGTGCACGGCGTTCCTCGGCTGGCGTGTCGGGGGACGGGTCCGACGCGATGAGGGTGTCGAGCTGCGTCGAGGTCAGACAGTGCACGGCCGTGCTCGTACCGACTCCACGCGGGTCGAACCCGATGATGTCGAACGCATCGAGGACCGGCTGGGTGAACACGGCGTCCGCCGCCTGCACATACGCCAGACCGCCCACTCCCGGACCACCCGGGTTGAACACGAGCGAACCCTGACGGTCACCGGCAGCCAGGTGCTTGTTCAGGGACAGCTCGATGTTCCCGGCCGACGGATCGGAGTAGTCCAGCGGCACCTGGATCTGGGCGCACTCGAGCTGATCGCCGCAACTGCGCCAGTCGACCTGTTGGTCGTAGTAGGACTGCAGGTCTGGCGACGGCGCCTTTCGGGCCGGCGGGACCGAGCCGGGGCTCGCCACCGACGACGAGGCCGGAGCGGGCGTCTCACCGGCCGACGTGAACGACAACGAACAGCCGGTGAGCAAGACCGCGGTCACCGCGACGCTGGACACTGCTGCGACGACCCGCCGGCTGGGCGGCCGGTGGTCCCCGCCAGCTCGAGGCCGGTGGCTCACCCGCGGTTCCCCGGGATCACCGACGCGATCCAGGCGATCAGGCCGCTGGGGTTGCGCGACTGGGTGACGACTCGTCCTGGTCCCATGAAGTCCATGACCATCCCCTCACCGGACTTCATCGTGTTCATCAGGCCGGTCGACGCCTTGCGGGCCGTGACCTGGACCCCCGGGTCGTAGGCGACCAGGTGGCCGGAGTCCACGGTGAGTCCTTGTCCGGCGCCCAAGTCGTGCTGGTCCATGGCGCCGTATGCGGCCAGGATCACCGGGCCGGTGCCGGTGGCGTGAAGGACGAATCCGCCTTCGCCGCCGGCCAGGTTCTTGAGCCCGCCCCACTTCGTGTCGAGCTCCACGCCCGGTCCGCTGGCCAACCAGGAACCACGCGTGACGATGAGCGCGCGATCAGGTGCGACGTCGGTGACCCAGATGTCGCCGGGCAGGTTCGCGGCGAAGTCCACCCAGCCGGACGTCTGCGGGTGAGCGGTGTACGTCGAGATGAACAGCGACTCACCACCGAGGACTCCGCGCTTCAGCGCCCCCATCATGCCGCCGCGCATCTGGGCCTCGACGGAGATGCCCAGCGAGTGCATGGCCATCGCCCCTGACTCGGCGCGGACCTGCTCGCCCGCATCGAGGAGGACCCGGGCGACGGAGAAACTCGGCTGGTGACGAACCTGTACCTGCATGTGGACTCCTCGATGATCGAGCTCAATTCCGGGCCAAGGTGAGCATCAGGTTTTCGACGGCCAGCTGCGGTGCCGCGTTCCCCTGGATCCGGTCGCGGGCCGTCACGATCGCCTCCATCCTCCGCACAGTGGCCTCAGGCGTCGAATCGGCCGCGACCCGCGAGACATGGCTGCGGACCTCGTCGTTGACCAGAGGCACGTCGGCTCCGGCCTGGACCATCAAGACGTCGCGGTAGAACGAAGCGAGGTCGAGCAAGGCCCGGTCGAGCGCGTCCCGGATGCCGCGCTTCTGGCGCACCTTCTGGGCGTCCTTCAGCTCCCGGAACTGGATGCGGGCCCAGTGGGGCACCCGCTTGGGGTTCTCGACGCCGAGCGCGCGCGCCAGGTCGTCACGTTCGCCGTCGTCGCGTTCGGCTGTAACGGTGTCCGCCTGCTCGTCGGCCGCGTCCATGAGGTCTTGAGCCGCAACCATGCACTGACCGAGGTCGCGCAGGTGGAGCGGCACGTCGAGCACAGCAGAGCGACGCAGGCGGGTCTGCTCGTCCGTGGCCAGACCGCGCGCCCGGCCGATGTGTCCCTGAGACGCGCGGGCCGCGAATGCCGCGATGGCCGGATCGACTCCTTCGCGCTCGACCAGGTGTGCCGCGACCGCTACCGCGGCGGGGGTGACGAGTTGCACGTGACGGCTGCGCGAGCGGATCGTGGGGAGCAGGTCCTCGACACTCGGTGCACAAAGCAGCCACACGGTGTGCGGAACCGGTTCCTCCAGCGTCTTCAACAGCGCGTTGTTCGCCTGCTCGGTGAGGCGGTCGGCGTCCTCGATGACGATCACCCGCCAGCGACCCTGTGTCGGCGCCGCGGCGGCTTCCAGCACGAGGTGGCGCACTTCCTCGACCTTGATGCTCAGACCCTCGGTGAAGACCAGATGGACGTCGGCATGGGTGCCCCGCAACGACGTGCGGCACGCCGAGCAGGTGCCGCACCCGCCGTCGGGGCACTGCAGAGCCGCGGCGAAGACACGAGCGGCGGTCGACCGGCCAGAGCCTGGGGGTCCGGTGAACAACCAGGCGTGGGTCATGGCCTGGCCGGGACCGCCGTCCAGCGAGTCTTGAGCGCCCGCGACGGCGTGCCGAAGGATTTCGACGACGTGGTCCTGCCCGACGAGCAGCGAGTAGAGGCTCACGGCAGCACCGTGGCAACGTGCGCGCGAATCTGTTGGTGCACGTGGTCGGCGTCGGAGACGGCGTCGACGACGAGATACCGGTGCGGCGCCACCGATGCCAAGGCGAGGAACCCGTGGCGCACGCGCTCGTGGAAGGCCAGCGGCTCGGACTCCATCTGGTCGACGACACCAGGAACGCGGGCCAGACCGACCGGTGCCGGGAGGTCGAGCACGACGGTCAGATCGGGGACGAGACCTGCGGTCGCCCAGACTGACAGGTGCGCGACCTCGTCCACCTCGAGCGTGCGACCGGCTCCCTGGTAGGCCAGTGAGGAGTCGACGTACCGGTCGGTGATGACGACGGCGCCGCGGGCCAGAGCGGGACGAATCACCTCGGCAACATGCTGGGCCCGGTCGGCGGCGAAGAGCAGTGCCTCGGTGCGCGCATCGAGTGGACCGGCATCGTGGTCGAGCAGGAGCCGACGCAAGATGGCGCCTACCCGGGTGTCGCCCGGTTCATGGGTGACCACGACCTCGTGACCGTGCCCGGTGAGCCATTCGGCCAGCCGACGGGCCTGGGTGGACTTCCCGGCGCCTTCGCCGCCCTCGAGCGCCAGGAACCAGCCCGAGCGCAACGGATCACGTTCGACGGACTGCTCGGCGTCAACCACCCGCCGAACCTATCCGAGCCGACCGACCCGGCGATCCCGGCGTCCGCGCACGGAGGGGGTGGCGGCGGGACGAGCCCGTTGGCTAAGGCGTCGACGCCTTCTTCGCGGCCGTCTTCGCAGTCGCCGTCTTCTTGGCCGACTTCTTGGCCGTCGACTTCTTGGCCGTGCGCTTCGCCGGGGCCCGGCGGGCGGACTTCTTGACCGGTCCGCGAGCCCGCTTCTCGGCGAGCAGCTCGACCGCGCGTTCCAGCGTCACCGACTCGACTGCATCGCCCTTGCGCAGGGTCGCGTTGGTCTCGCCGTCGGTGACGTAGGGCCCGAAGCGACCGTCCCGCACGACGACCGGCAGGCTGCTGGCGGGGTCGGCCCCGAGCTCGCGCAACGGACCCGCAGCCGCCCGACCCCGCCCGCGAGTCTTCGGCAAGGCGTAGATCGCCAGGGCCTGCTCGAGCGTCACACTGAACAGCTGCTCCTCGGACTCCAGCGACCGTGAGTCCGTCCCCTTCTTCAGATACGGCCCGTACCGGCCGTTCTGCGCGGTGATCTCCACCTCGTCCGTGGGGTCGACCCCGACCACCCGGGGCAACGACAGCAGGCGGAGCGCATCGTCGAGACCGACAGTGTCCAGGCCCATGTCCTTGAACAACGACGCGGTGCGCGGCCGGGCCGACTTGGGCGCGTCGTCGGGAAGGATCTCGGTCACGTAGGGCCCGTAGCGCCCGACCTTCGCCACGACCGGCCGGCCGGACGTCGGATCGACCCCGAGCTCGCGATCACCACTGGGCGCAGCCAGCAGCTCCAACGCCTTGGCCAACGTCAGGTCCTCCGGCGCCATGTCCTCGGGGACATTGGCCCGCTCCGCCGCGTCCGCCTCGCCCCGCTCGACGTAAGGGCCGTAGCGGCCGACCCGCAAGACCACGCCCTCGCCGAGCGGGAAGGAGTTGATCTCGCGCGGATCGATGTCACCGAGGTTGGTGACCAGCGGCTCCAGACCGGAGAAATCGCGGGACGGGTCACCGAAGTAGAACCCTTGGAGCACTCGCAACCGCTCGGTGTCACCGGCCGCGACGGTGTCGAGGATCTCCTCCATCCGCGCGGTGAAGTCGTAGTTCACAAGCTCACCGAAATGCTCCTCGAGCAGCTTCACGACGGCGAACGCGAGGAATGACGGGACGAGCGCGCTACCCCGCTTGAACACGTAGCCGCGGTCGAGGATGGTGCCGATGATCGACGCGTACGTGGAGGGGCGTCCGATCCCGCGATCCTCGAGCGCCTTGACCAACGTGGCCTCGGTGTAACGCGGTGGCGGGGACGTGGCGTGACCTTGGGGGTCGAGGGCAGCAGGCGTCACGGCGTCGCCCACCGCCAACGCCGGCAGTCGACGTTCGGCGTCGTCTCCGGCTGCCTCCTCGTCACGACCTTCTTCGTAAACCGCGAGGAATCCACGGTGGGTGATCACCGTGCCGGAGGCGGTGAACTCGGCGTCGACACCGCCCTGGCTGGTGGCGCCGACCCGCAGCGTCGCGGTGCTGCCCGTTGCATCGGCCATCTGCGACGCCAGCGTCCGCATCCAGATCAGCTCGTAGAGGGCGTAGGTGTCGCGATCGAGCTCGTTCGCCACCTCGCCCGGCGAGCGGAACTGGTCTCCCGCCGGACGGATCGCCTCGTGCGCCTCCTGCGCGTTCTTGACCTTGCGCGCGTAGGTCCGCGGCTTGTCGTGCACGTGGTCGGCGCCAAACAGCTGGGCCGCCTGGCTCCGGGCAGCCGCCACGGCCGTCGCCGACAACGTGGTCGAGTCGGTGCGCATGTAGGTGATGTAGCCGTTCTCGTACAGTCGCTGGGCGATCCGCATGGCGGTCTGTGCGCTCATCCGCAGTTTGCGGCTCTCCTCCTGCTGCAGGGTGGAGGTGATGAACGGCGCCGCCGGAGACCGCCGGTACGGCTTCTGGTCGACGCTTCGCACGGCAAAGGAGGCACCGCTGAGGTCCTCCGCCAGAGAGGTGGCCTGGGCTTCGTCGAGAACCGCGACGGCTGCGCTCTTCAGGGCGCCATCGGTGCCGAAGTCCCTGCCCTGGGCCACTCTCCGACCATCGACACTCGCCAGCCGCGCCGAGAAGCGGCCCGGATCGAACGTCGCCTCGATGTCCCAGTAACCGGCCGTGACGAACGCGATGCGCTCGCGTTCACGTTCGACGACCAGCCGGGTCGCCACGGACTGGACCCGACCCGCGGACAGCCCCTGCGTCACCTTCTTCCACAGCACAGGCGACACTTCGTAGCCGTAGAGCCGGTCGATGATCCGTCGCGCCTCCTGGGCGTCCACCAGTCGCTGGTCCAGCTCACGCGGGCTCTGGACGGCTGCGCGGATGGCGTCGGGGGTGATCTCGTGGAACACCATGCGGTGCACCGGCACCTTGGGCTGCAGCACCTGGAGCAGGTGCCAGGCGATCGCTTCGCCTTCGCGGTCCTCGTCGGTCGCGAGCAGGAGCTCGTCGGCGTCCTTCAGCTTGCGTTTCAGGTCCGCCACGCGGGCCTTCTTGTCCGGTGCCACGACGTACAGCGGCTCGAACCCGTGCTCCACGTCCACGCCGAGTCGGGCCCACTTCTCCTTCTTGTACTTCTCCGGGATGTCGGCGGCCCGCTCGGGCAGGTCACGGATGTGCCCCACCGACGCCTCGACCTCGAATCCGGGCCCGAGGTAGCCGCGGATCGTCTTGGCCTTCGCCGGTGACTCGACGATGACCAGGCGCCGGACGGCGTCGGATGAGTCAGTGGCCACGCGGAAGCGCTCCTGTTCGTTGGTTCGCCGGGCACGGTATCTCCCGCGACCCCGGAGTCTGGCGTCCCCCCGCCGGTCGCTGTCAAACGGACGACTGCGCTGGGCGATCAGGCGACGGACTCCAGAAAGCCCTCCTCGATCATGCGCCTGAGCACGGGAACCGCCGCGGTCAGGGCCTCCTCGACGTCGAGATCGGCCGCCTGGGCCACCTCGGCGACGACCTCGCCGACCGGCCGATCGGCAGCCATCCGGTCGAGGAGGTCCACCGCGAAGGCATCGAGGGTGGCCGTCCAGCACCACCCCGTCTCGCGCAGCGCGAGCAGCTCCTCGGGCCGCTCGGCCCCCGGTCTCAGACGGACGTCCACGCGCACGTCGGGAGCCACGGACAGCCGGGCGGCCAGCACCTCGGCACCCGGCGTGGTGCGGAGGTAGTCCTGACGGTCGAACCACCGGGCGATCTCAACGCCTACCGGTTGGGCCAGCGGCTGAGCCGCGTGCTGGAACCGACGGATCGGTTCGTCGTGCCCCCCGGCGCGAAGCGACACGAGCCCGAATCCGACGCCGACGACGTCGCGGGCGGCGAGCCCCGAGTACCAGTCGCGGTAGCGACGCTCGTAGTCGTTGCAACCGTCGTCACCGGCGTCCCGCAGCCACGTCTCCACGTACTCCGCCGGGTCCTGCACCTCACGCTGCACCACCCAGGCGTCCAGGCCGCTGGACCCCAGCCACCGTTGCGGTGCGCGAAACCAGTCCTCGCCGGCGTGAACCTCCCAGTTCGCCAACAGCTGGCACCAACCACCGTCGCTGAGATGACCCTCGGCCTGCCCGACGATACGGGCGCACACCTCGTCGCCGGGAAGACCGGAGTCTCGGTAGTCGTGCCGCCCGGCATCGGGCGAGCCGATGACGAACGGAGGGTTCGACACGATCAGGTCGAACCGCTCGTGGCGGACCGGTTCGAACAGACTGCCGTGCCGCACGTCGAGCGAGGCCCGATTCAGCTGCGCGTTGAACGAGGCCAGGTCCAGGCATCGGGAGCTGACATCGGTGGCGACCACCGACTCACTGTGCTGGCTCAGGTGAAGGGCTTGCACTCCGCAGCCCGTGCCGAGATCGAGCGCGCGCCGCACCGTCGGCCGCACCGTGCACTGGGCCAACATCTGTGACGCGCCACCGGCGCCGAGGACGTGCTGGCTGCTGACCGGCCGGCCGGTCCGGACGGTCGGCCAGTCCGAGGCGAGCAGCCAGTCGTCGCCGTCGGTGGCGTACGGCGCAACCTCCAGCGCGGAGCAGACCCGATCCCCGCCGTCGGCGCTCACCAGGTCGCCGAGTTCGCCGCTCTCCGCCAAGGCTGCGTCGAAGTGCGACACCTCGACCAACTCGGCGAGCAGGAACACCCGCACGAGCGTGGACAGCGGGGACGGGTCGTCGCGCAGCTGTCGACCGGCGAGGACAGTCGAACCGCGCTCGAGCGCTGCGGATGCGACCGGTCCCAGAAGTGACTGAACGCCCTCGACCGTGTAGTCGAGGGCGTTCAGTCGTTGAGCGAGCCGGTCGGCGACGTCCGGGCGAGGCAGCCTCATCGCGGACGACGCGGACTCATGCGGTGGCAGGCTCCGACTCGCCGACCGCAACGCTCTTGCGCTTGCTGAACGCCACGGCACCGACGATCACGGCCACTGCCACCAAGGCGATCACCCAGCCGAGCCCGAGGTTCTTGTCGGCGCCGATGGACAGCTTGACCACCGCTGGGGCGATGAGCAGCGAGACCAGGTTCATCACCTTGATCAGCGGGTTGATCGAGGGTCCGGCAGTGTCCTTGAACGGGTCCCCGACGGTGTCACCGATGATCGTGGCCGCGTGGGCATCACTGCCCTTGCCGCCGTAGTGGCCGTCTTCGACCAGCTTCTTGGCGTTGTCCCAGGCGCCACCGGAGTTGGCCAGGAAGACCGCCATCAGGGTGCCGGTCGCGATCGCACCGGCCAGGTAGGACCCGAGCGCCCCGACGCCCAGGCCGAAGCCCACGGCGATCGGCGCGAGAACCGCGAGCAGTCCCGGCGTCGCGAGCTCACGCAGCGAGTCCTTGGTGCAGATGTCGACGACGCGGGCATACTCCGGAAGCTCGGTGCCGTCCATGATCCCGGGGTGCTCGCGGAACTGGCGACGGACCTCGAACACGATTGCGCCGGCCGCTCGGGATACGGCGTTGATGGCCAGCCCGGAGAAGAGGAACACGACCGACGCACCGATGATCAGACCGACGAGGTTCTTCGGGTCGCCGACGTTGAGGATGCCGAGGTACTGCAGATCCTGCACGTCGGTACCGTTGCTTTGAGTGAAGATCGTCAGCAGCTGGGGCACCGTGAACTTGGTGTCGAGCAGGGCCTGGTGGACCGAGTCGGTGAACGCGCCGAACAGAGCGGTCGCCGCCAGCACGGCAGTCGCGATCGCGATTCCCTTGGTGATGGCCTTCGTGGTGTTGCCCACCGCGTCGAGCTCGGTGAGCACCTTGGCACCGTCGCCGTGGACGTCGCCGGACATCTCGGCGATGCCCTGCGCGTTGTCGGACACGGGACCGAACGTGTCCATGGCCACGATGATTCCCACCATGGTCAGCAGGCCGACGCCGGCAAGGGCGACGCAGAACAAGGCCAGCAGGATCGAGCTCGACCCCAGCAGGTAGGCCCCGAAGACGGCCGCGGCGATGAGCAACGCCGAGTACACCGCGGACTCGAGGCCCACCGAGACACCGGAGAGGATCACGGTCGCGGGTCCGGTGAGCGCAGTCTTGGCGATGTCGCGCACCGGGCGTCGCGACGTCTCGGTGAAGTAACCCGTGAGCACCTGGATGGCAGCCGCCAGCACGATGCCGATGATCACCGCTCCGGTCACGGTCAGCCGAGGGTTGCCGGAGATCTGCGCGATGGCATCGCTGCCGTGGATGTCGGCGAACGAGCTCGGCAGGTAGAGGAACGAGAACACCGCGACGCCGACGATGGCGATGACGGCCGAGATGAAGAAGCCACGGTTGATGGCCGTCATCCCGCTGCGGTCCGAGGCGCGCGGTGCCACCGAGAAGATGCCGATGATCGCGGTGAGGATGCCGATGGCACAAATCACCAAGGGCAGGACGAGGCCGATTACGCCGAATGCGGTCGTGCCCAGGATCAGCGCAGCCACCAGCATCACGGCGTAGGACTCGAACAAGTCGGCCGCCATGCCCGCGCAGTCACCCACGTTGTCACCGACGTTGTCCGCGATCGTCGCGGCGTTGCGCGGGTCGTCCTCGGGGATGTTCTTCTCGACCTTGCCCACCAGGTCGGCCCCCACGTCGGCCGCCTTGGTGAAGATGCCGCCGCCAACCCGCATGAACATGGCGAGCAGGGCCGCGCCGAAACCGAAACCCTCGAGGACTGCGGGTGCGTTCAGCTTGTAGATGAGCACGACCATTGCGGCGCCGAAGAGCCCGAGGCCGACCGTGGACATACCCGCGACGCCACCGGTGCGGAACGCGAGGCGCATGGCGCGGTTGGCGCCGGAGTCGTTCGCCGCTGCTGCAACCCGCACGTTGGCGCGGACGGCAAGCCACATGCCGAAGTAGCCGGTGGCACCAGACGAGACCGCTCCGACCACGAAGAACAGTGAGCGACCGAGCCGGATGCTGGCGGAGTCAGCGGGCAAGGCGAAGAGGACGAAGAAGATGATCGCCGCGAAGACGGCCAGTGTCTTGAACTGGCGGGTCAGGTAGGCCGAGGCCCCCTCCTGCACCGCGCGCGAGATCTCCTGCATCTTCGGAGTGCCTTCGTCGGCTGCCATCACCTCGCGGACCAGGAAGACGGCCACCAGCAGCGCAAAGAGCGCCACGACAGCCACGATGACGACGTACGAGAGGTTGGCGCCGGACAGCGTGTAGTCCGTGTTCGCCGCACTGATGAGGGCCTGCGGGGACATCCGTTCTCCTGTCGAGGCATACGAAATACACCCGCACCGGCGGGGTGGGCGGGAGTCTGGCACGAATCCTTCGCCACCGGACGAGAGGGGCGGTCCGATCAGGCGTGGCGTGTCCAGACCGTGACCGAAACATCCGGACCGGGCCGTTGGCAGACTGCCCTGGGTGACCCGGGCCGACGATCTGCTGCAGCTCCTGCTGGCGGCGCCCGGGCGGCCGGACCGGTTGACCCACGTGGCCCGGTTCGAGGGGCGTCCGGGACGGCCGGTGCCCTGGCCGGGGTGGGTCCCCCATGAGCTCGTCGCGGCCTGGGCGGCACAGGGGATCGAACGGCCCTGGAGCCACCAGGTGGCCGCGGCCGATCTGGCCTGGACGGGCCACCACGTGGTGGTGTCCACCGGAACCGCCTCGGGCAAGTCCCTGGCCTACCTGATGCCGTCCCTGAGCGCGACGCTCGAACCAGGTCGGCGGTCACCGGCCACGGCGCTGTACCTCGGCCCCACCAAGGCTCTGGCCGCCGATCAGTACCGCGCGATCGCCCACCTCGACCTGCCGGGGGTCCGGGCCGCGACCTACGACGGGGACACCCCGAGCGAGGAGCGGGAATGGGTGCGCGCCCATGCCACGTTCGTCCTCACCAACCCCGACATGCTCCATCACTCGTTGCTGCCCGGGCATCCGCGCTGGGCAGGTTTCCTGAAGTCGTTGCGCTACGTCGTCGTCGACGAGGTCCACGCCTACCGAGGGCTGTTCGGTTCGCACGTGGCGGCGGTGCTGCGCCGACTGCAGCGGGTGGCCGCCCGGTACGGGTCCGACCCCACCTTCGTCCTCGCGTCTGCCACGGTGGCCCAGCCGGAGATGACCGCCGGCCGACTGGTCGGCCGAGACGTCGTGGCGGTCAGCGACGACGGCTCCCCCCGTGGCCCGGTGACGTTCGCCCTGTGGGAGCCGGCCTTGAGCAGCACGCTTGCGGGTGAGCGCGGGGCGCCGGTCCGCCGGACGGCGACCGCCGAGAGCGCCGATCTCCTGGTCGACCTGGTGGCGCATGGCCAACGGACGCTGGTGTTCGTGCGGTCCCGGCGCGGGGCCGAGACTGTTGCCCTGCTCGCCCGGGGCGCCCTGGCCGAAGTCGACCCCACGCTTCCCTCGCGGGTGGCCGCCTACCGAGCGGGTTACCTGCCAGAGGAGCGTCGGCTACTCGAACGCCGACTGACGGACGGCCGGCTGCTGGGGCTCGCCTCCACCACCGCACTCGAGCTCGGAGTCGACATCAGCGGCCTGGACGCGGTGATCCTCGCGGGGTGGCCGGGCACCCGCGCGTCGCTGTGGCAGCAGGCCGGTCGGGCCGGCCGGGCAGGCACGAGCGCCCTGGCGGTGCTGGTCGCCCGCGACGATCCCCTCGACACCTATCTCGTGCACCACCCCGACGCCGTGTTCGGCGCCCCCGCCGAGGCCACGGTGCTCGATCCCGACAACCCGTACGTCCTGGCCCCGCACCTGTGCGCCGCGGCCGCCGAGCTGCCGTTGGCGCCCGATGGCGACCTGGACCGGTTCGGTGCGACCGCCCGCACCCTGGTCGACGGGCTCGTGGCCCGCGGATACCTGCGCCGCCGAAGCGCCGGCTGGTACTGGACCAGTCGAGACCGCGCGACGGATCTGGCCGACCTGCGCGGCATCGGCGGACGCGCCATCCGCGTCGTCGAGGTCGGGACCGGTCGCCTGCTCGGCACGGTGGACCCGGGCTCGGCCCACACGACCGTCCATCCGGGGGCGACCTACGTGCACCAGGGCGAGACGTACGTGGTCGAGGACCTGGACCTCGACGAGGCGGTCGCCCTCGTCCACGCCGAGACCCCCGAGTTCACGACCACCGCGCGTGAGGTGACCGCGCTCGAGGTGGTGGACACCCGCCGAACCCTGGTGGGCGACAGGGTGGCCCTGCACTTCGGGACCGTGGACGTGACCCACCAGGTGGTCGGCTTCCTCCGTCGCCGCTTCGTCACCGCGGAGGTGGTCGGCGAGGAGCCACTCGACCTCCCGCCACGCACGCTTCGAACCAAGGCGGTCTGGTGGACGGTGGACGACCAAGCACTGGCTGCGGACGACCTGATGACCGGTGACCTGACCGGCTCGCTGCACGCCGCCGAGCACGCCGCCATCGGCCTGCTGCCGCTGTTCGCCACGTGTGACCGATGGGACATCGGCGGCGTCTCGTCGCCCCACCATCCGGACACGCGCGCGGCCACGGTGTTCGTCTACGACGGGCACCCCGGCGGAGCCGGGTTCGCCGAGCGCGGGTTCGGCGGGGCCCGAGCATGGCTCGCCGCGACCCGCGACGCGATCCTCGGCTGTGGGTGCAGCCAGGGGTGCCCCTCGTGCATCCAGTCGCCCAAGTGCGGAACCGGCAACGAGCCGCTCGACAAGGCCGGCGCCATCCGGCTGCTCGGCCTCGTTCTCGCCCGGCTGACCGCCGCGGAGTAGCCGGCGCGCGCCCGACCGATGATCTGCCGGGTCCACCCATCGAGCCACGAGCCGGTGGCCGGAAAGCCGACCGACACCACGACCGAGTCGTCGGAAACGATGCAGGTGAGCAGCCGAGCATGGTCCGCGGCAGCGACGGAGGCCGCGGCCGCGCAGGCCGCACTCGACGGCTCCGCGAGACGGTCGGCGGCCGCCAACGCAGCGAGATCAGCCACCGACGCGGCCCGGTGCTGAGCGAGCAGCAGGAGCGCCACGACGGCGACCCCACCACCCGCCGCCACGATCATCGCGGCCACACCGAGCACCAGGACGGTGGCCGATCCGTCGTCGTCGCGCGGGGTCATCGCTCCACGGGTCCCGTGACGCTGACCTGAAGAGCAGGCAGGTGGACCCCACCGAGCATCCGCAGACCGGGCGCCGTCACCTGGACCGTCACCGTGTCCGCCGACCGGTCGGCGGAGACGACCGAACCACCCGGGGCCCGCGCCTGCGTCACCCGCAGGACCGTGCCCGTCTCCTCTCCGCGGGCCGCCAGCCGCGCGCCGACCTGGGCCGCGTCGAGCGCCCGGATCCGCAGGGCCACCTCTCCGATTCCGGCCACCGCAGCGGCGAGTACGAGCATCACCGCCAGGAACCCGATCGCGAGCTCGGCGGTGACCATGCCGGCCTCGCCAGGAGGGGCGGCCAGTGAGAACTGGCCGCCCCGATCGACGTCAGAAGATGATCGACAAGGCATGAACGATGACCTGCTTGAGCAGATTCATCACGGTGTCGCTGGTCAGAAGCTGGATCAGAAGCCCACCGAAGCCACACGCAGCCACGGTGCCCACGGCGTACTCGGCTGTCGTCATGCCGTCGTCGGCTCGCAGCGCCACAGCCAAGCGGGTGGTGATTCGTCGCATTGCTGCTCCCCACAGTGATGCCGGCAACGGCCGGCGCGATCCCCGAGTTCGAGGTGATCCGCACCCTGACGGCATCGAGCAGTCCCCGACCGGGACGAAGCGTCAGCTGGGGATCGTCAGCCGGACGAGACGAATGTGGACATCACCCCAACAGCCCTCGGACCAGACCGATGACGACCGGGACGATGCCGATCAGGACGAAGGCCGGCAGGAAGCACAAGCCCAACGGCAGCGCGCTGCGCACTCCGACGCGTCCCGCCTGCTCACGCCAGAACGCACGCTGCTGCGCGCGCAGATCGTCGGCCGTGGCGATCAGGGCGTCGGCTGCGGGCGTGCCCGACTCAGCGCTGCGGCGGAACGCCGTGGCCACGGCGACCAGGTCGGCCGGAGCCGACGCCCACGCCTCGTCGGTGCTGGCGCCAGCCGCCAACGACTTCGCGACCGGCAGGAGGTCGTCGGCCACGGGCGGACCCACCGCCGCGGCGACGGCGCCCAGCGCGCCGGCCGGCGTCGACCCAGCCATGAGGGCCGCAGCCAGGAGGTCGGCGGCCTGGGGTAGCTCCTGCTCCCTCTGACGACGTCGCGCCTGGTCGGCGGCGGAGGGCAGGCGGGACAGCCAGGTCCCGACCAGCGCGGCACCGGCGGCGCCCGATGGCAGCCCCCACGGCCAACCCAGGAGAGCCCCCACGGCGAGACCGATCAGGCCGGCCGCCAGCCAGCGCGTCCACGCCGACCACGCGGCACGGCCCTCCCCGAGCGACACGGGGTCGTCCCGGGGATGCGCAGCCAAGTGGCGCAGCCGGATCCGCGCCGAGGGCCGCAGGCCGTCCCACACCAGGGCCGCCGCCAGAAGGCCCAGGAGCACTCCCCCGGAAAGGCCCGAGGTCACCGGCGGACACCCTGCGGCTGAGCCGCGCGCGCCATGGACTCCACCCACCGCACTCCGAGCCCCGCGAGCAGACCACCGACCACCAGGCAGACCCAGCCGTACCACGTGCTGACGAGCACCTGCCAGGGTCGGGCGCCCAGCAAGGTGCCCAGACCCAGTCCGACGAGCGGGAGGACGGCCAACATGCGGCCGGTGGCCCGGGGGGCGGCCAGGACCGCGGCGAGCTCCCGAGCCGTCTCGTCCTCGGCACGGATCACGGCGGCAATCCGTCTGAGCCCGGAGGCCAGGCCGGCCCCGGCATCCACCCCGACGCTCCAGCACGCCGCGACCCCAGCCAACGACGACCACCCCGGTCTGGTCCCGAGCTCGCGAAGGGCGACCCCCGCGTCTGCACCGAGCACCGCCGACCGGGCCACGCGCAGCACCGCCGCGTCTTCGGACTCCGCAGCAGCCCGGTTCAAGGCGATCACCGGAGGTCGACCAACGGAGAGCTCGGACGCCAGTGCTTCGACGAAGCGCAGCGCCGAGTGACGCGCACGGGCTACCGAATCGTCCCCGCGCAACCCGGCGAACCGGTTCGCCCAGCGACTCGCCCAGCGCAGACGGTCGCCGGCGCGATCACGCGGATTCGGACGCGTCAGCGCTCCGGGTCGCTGCTGCCGGGTGAGCCCGGTCAGCCGGTTGGCGGCCGGCGGGGCCGACCAGGTGACCAGCAGGAGCACGACCGCCAGCCCAGCGGGCCACAACGGCCATCGGGTCGCGTCGCTCATGGCCCGCCTGGCCCGAGCCAGTGACGCAGCGCCGGCAATGCCGGGCCCGCTCGTACGTCCGCTGGGTCGAAGGTGAGCGCGGTGGCCACCCGGGCCAGGCCGTCGTCATCGCGTTCGACCACGCCGACCTCACTGATCCGGCGCCGACCCTGCCGCCGCTCGACGTGGATCACCGCGTGCACCCCGGCGATGACCTGGCTGTGCACGGCTTCTCGAGGCATGCCCGCTGCCGTGGCCAGGGCTTCCAGCCGAGCCGGCAACGACGCCGGGTCATTGGCGTGGACGGTGCCGCAGCCGCCTTCGTGCCCGGTGTTCAGGGCGGCCAGCAGGTCGACGACCTCGGCGCCGCGGACCTCACCGACCACCAACCGGTCGGGGCGCATCCGCAGGGCCTGCCGGACCAGGTCTCGGACGGTGACGAGGCCGGCCCCCTCGACGTTGGCCGTGCGCGCCTGCAGCCGCAGCACGTGTGGGTGGTCCGGGGCCAGCTCGGCGGTGTCTTCCACGAGGACGAGACGCTCGTTCGGGCCGACCAGACCCAGCAGGGCCCCGAGCACGGTGGTCTTGCCGCACCCGGTGCCGCCGGTGACCAGGAACGCCAACCGGGCCGCCACGATCGCCCGCAACCAGGCCGCTGCGTCGGACGTGATGGAACCTGCCCCAACCAGCTCGTCGAGGCCGAACCCTCGTCGGGCCGGGAGCCGAAGCGACAGGCACGGCTGCTCCGACACCGGCGGCAGAACGGCGTGCAGGCGGATTCCGTCGGGCAGCCGCGCGTCGACGTAGGGCACAGCCTGGTCCAGTCGCCGCCCGGCCGAGGCCGCCAACCGTTGCGCCAACCGGCCCACTCCCTGGGCGTCGACGAACCGGGTGTTTACCCGTTCCAACCCTGATCCGCGGTCGATCCACACCTCGTCGGGGGCGTTCACCAGGACATCGGTGACCTCGGGATCGCCGACGAGGGCGGCCAACGGACCGAGCCCCACGAGGTCGCTGCGCAGCAGCTCGACCAGCGACCGGACGATTTGGTCGCCCAGCACCCGCCCCTCGGAGCGCAAGGCGGCGCGAACCGAGCCGGAGGTCGGGACCGCGCCCAGGGCCAGCAGGTGGCCCCTGACCTGATCGACCAAGCCGGCATCGAGCCGTCCCGACTCGGAGGTGACGCCCTGGGGCGACCGAGACGTCACGCTGCCCGATCCGATCCGATGAACCGGTCGATCAGCGACTGGCAGCAGGCAGCCAGCGGACCGCGGGCGGACGCAGCCGGTGGAACACCATGCTCCTCGTGCTCGTCGCGACGAGCCTCGGCGTCGAGCCACACCCACTGCGTCGCTCCGACCGCCGCCGCGACGTCGTCGCCATCGAGACCGGAGGGAGCGGGTCCGCGAACGACCAGCCACAGCTGCGGTTCGGTGAGTCCCAACCCGGCGGTCAACCGACCCGCGGCAACGGCCGCCCGGACGCGGGCCGGAGTGACGACGACCACCTGCGCCAACCGACCGACCACCTCCGCCTCGATCGGCAGGCGACGGGGAAGATCGACGACCACGAGGTCGGAGGCCCGCCGGCCGGCGTCCACGACCGCGCCGATCACGGCACGGTTGGGCATTGATCCGGGCGTCCGGTCGCGCCGCCAGGTGATCAGCGGCACCGAAGCCGGGGTCGGCAGGACGCTGCGCAACGCTGCGCCGTCGACGCGACCCCGGGCGTCGGACAGGTCCTCCCAGCGGGCACCCACGACATCGTCGCCGCCCAGCAGCACGTCGAGTCCGGACCCGATCGGATCGAGGTCGACCAGCAAGGGTCGGTGTCCGGCCCGTGCCGCCGCGACGGCCAGCCCCGCTGCCACGGTGCTGGCCCCGGCCCCACCACAACCGCCGATCACCCCCACCACCGGTGCCCGCGGGGCGGAGTCCCCGTCGGACAGCCGATCGACCAACCAGGGCTCGGCCTCGGGCAGGACGGCCACGTGGTCGGCGCCCAGCTCCACGGCCACCCGCCAGGGGGCCGGGTCGTCCTCGTCGAGGGTGAGGACCACGACGCCCGCCCGGCGGGCGAGCCCGCGCGCACGGACCAGCTCGGCGAGGGGCACGTCGACCAGCACCAGACCGGGCTCGGGCCAGTGGGCCGCCAGACCATCGGCGTCGGTGACCTGGAGGTCGACGCCCGCGGTATCGGCGATCCGACGGACGGCCTCGAGCAGCCCCGGGTCGCGGATCGCGACCAGCGGAGCCCCGGCCAACTGAGCTGCAGGACTCTCGATCCGCAGCCGTCCAGATGTCTGACGAGTGGGGCGGTCGAGCGGGCTCGGCAGCGCGAACAAGGACACGGTCCCTCCCGGTGGCCAGATGTCGGGTCGTCGAGCCCACCACCGGTCGCGGGCACCCCGCCCGGGCCGCAACCGAACTGTGGATGAACTCCGTGGAGAATCCAGATGGGGACAGGCCGGCCGGTGGCGGGCGCGGGCGCGGCGGCGCCAGCGCATCCCAGGATGCCGACCTACCCTGATCCTCGTGGAGCCACGCATCGCGGCCTTCTTCGACCTGGACAAGACGATCATCGCCAAGTCGAGCTCGCTGGCCTTCAGCCGACCGTTCTACAAGAGCGGGCTGATCAACCGTCGAGCCGTCATGCGCAGTGCATACGCGCAGTTCGTCTTCCTGGCCGGTGGTGCCGACCACGACCAGATGGAGCGCATGCGCGCCTACCTCCAGGAGCTGTGCGCCGGCTGGCCCGTCGAACAGGTGCGCTCCGTGGTCGCCGAGACCCTGCACGAGCTGATCGACCCGATCGTCTACGACGAAGCCGTGAGTCTGATCGAGGAGCACCACCGCGCCGGCCACGACGTGGTGATCGTGTCGTCGTCGGGGGCCGAGGTCGTCGAGCCGATCGGCGAGATGCTCGGCGCGGACGCGGTCGTTGCCACGCGGATGGTCGTGGCCGACGGGAACTACACCGGCGAGATCGAGTTCTACGCGTACGGGCCGAACAAGGCCGAGGCCTTGCGCGCACTCGCCGACGAGCAGGGCTTCGACCTCGCCGCCTGCTTCGCGTACAGCGACTCGCACACCGACTTGCCGATGCTCGAGGAAGTCGGGCACCCGTTCGCGGTCAACCCCGACAAGGAGCTGCGCCGCGTGGCCGCAGACCGCGGGTGGCCGGTTCTGGAGTTCGACACCCCGGTGGCGATGCGCCGCAGGCTGCCGCACCGGATGTCGGACCTGCCCCCGAGGCAGCGCTACGCGGTGGCGGGAGTCGCCGGTGCCGCGGCCGCCGCCGGAATCGTCTGGTACGCCACGCGTCGGCGCACCCGCAGCCCCGCCTGACCGTCCCGTTCCTTCCCGCCCACCTTCCCGCTGATCTTGGACTTGATGGGCAAGTTGATCATCGGAGGACGACATCTTCTCCAAGATCAACGCGGTGAACCCACGATCAACGTGGTGGATCTGCCCGGTCGGCCAGAGCCGCCCGGCCCGCTCGCGCCCCGCGAGCCACCGTCTCGGCGACGAAGCACAGCCAACGCGCGGTGCCGTCCGACGTGCCGGTCGCATAGGCGGCCAACGCCTCGGTGTACTCAGTCCGGCCCGCCTCGAGGACACCGACTTCGGGAATGCTCACCGCCGCCGGGTCGACGCCGCGGTCGATCAGCACGAGCCGCTGCGCCGCCCGCGCCACCAGACCGTTGCCCCAGCCGAACGGCTCCACCACCAGCAGCTCACCGTGGACGACGGCAGCCACCAGGACGGCCGGGGCGTCGGTCGGATTGGTGACAGCGCCGGCGAGCTCCGCCAACCGCGTCGACACGTCCGGCACAGCACGGGGTCGACCCACCTCGTCCGGCGGGACCAGGCCGGACGCGGCGACGGCGTGCAGCCTCGCCAGAGCCTGCAGCGGTGTACGGCGCCAAACCGGCGCCATCGCGCCCAGTTCAGTGCTGATCCGCAGTGACGCCGAGGCGGTCGCGCGGTGCTCGTCAGACAGGTCGTCGGACAGATCGTCGGAGAACGGTGCGTGGAACGCGGACTGATCGATCGGCACACCCTCGATCACGGCCGAAGCCCACGCCCCTCGTCGCAGCGCCTCGACCGTCAATGCCGGTGGCCGCCGTCGTAGCGCAGGCTCGCGCAGCAACCCGTCGATGCCAGCGCGGGCGCCCTCGACCGCCTCGAAGACGCCGGGCAGGCCGAGCAGATCGGCGAACGGATCGGGGCTCACGGCTCCACTGTCGCAGCGCCGGTCTCCGACGCCTGTCCCGGGACCACCAGACCGCACTCGTAGGCGAACACCACGAGCTGTACCCGGTCGCGCAACCCCAGCTTCGCCAAGCAGCGTGCGACGTGGGTCTTGACCGTCTCCTCGCCGATGCCGAGGCCCTGCGCGATCTCCCGGTTGGACTGCCCGTGCGCCACCAGCAGCATCACCTGGCGCTCGCGCGACGTCAGGACCGACCCAACATCGACCGAACGGCGCCTCCCGTCGCGCGCCGCCAGGTCGGCCACCAGACGGCGGGTGAGCAGCGGCGACGCCAGCGAGTCGCCGGATGCCACCGACCGCACTGCCGCGGTCAGCTCAGCGGCCGTCGCATCCTTCAGCAGAAACCCACTGGCACCTGCGCGTAGAGCGTCGTACACGTACGCGTCGAGGTCGAACGTCGTCACTACCAGCACGCGAGTCTGCCCTTGTGTTGCCGCCACTACGCGTCGTGCGGCCTCGATCCCGTCGAGCACCGGCATGCGCACATCCATGACGACCACGTCGGGACGCTCCCGCACGACGACGTCGACCGCCGCCTGACCGTCGGCTGCCTCGCCCACGACCTCCAGGCCATCCTGCGCCCCGAGCAACGCGGCAAATCCGACACGTACAACCGGCTGATCGTCGGCCACCACGATCCGGATGCTCACGCCGCCACCAAGGGAAGGCGCGCGGTGACGGCGAAACCACCGCCCTCGGTAGCGAAGGTCAGCTCGCCACCGAGCGCTTCGGCGCGCTCGCGCATGCCCACCAACCCGAGCCCCTCCGCCGAGGGTGTCGTCACAGCCGGACCCGAGTCGCGCACCCGCACCACGAGCACGTCCCCCTCGGTAACCACTGACACGGTGACTGACGCAGTCGGCGCGTGACGCCGAGCGTTCGTCAAAGCCTCCTGCACGATCCGGTACGCAGTGATCGCCACGGTGTCCGGGACGGTCGCTTCGGTGCGCTCGTAGCTGATCGGCGTCCCGGCTCGGCGCGATTGCTCGATGAGCTGGTCGAGATCAGCGAGCCCGGGTTGCGGCGCGGTCTCCGCGGTGTTGCTCCCCCGCAACACACCGAGGATCGTGCGCAGCTCGTCAAGCGCTGTTCGGGCATCTTCGGCGACCGCCGCCAGTACCGCGCGTCCCCCGACATCGATCGACGGATCGGTGTACGGAGCGGTCTCAGCACGAACGGCGATCAGTGAGACATGATGCGCCACGACGTCGTGCAGTTCTCGGGCCAACGCCGCCCGCTCCTGTTGGCGGGCCGACTGCTCGGCGACGGCCCGCTGCTGCACCGCGAGTTCAGTGCGTTCGCGCAGCAGCTGGCCCAGCCACACAGCGAGAGCGCAGACACCGACCCAGACGAGGAGCAACGTGGCGGCGCGCTGCACATTGCTCGGGCTCAGGACATGCGGGGTATGGGGAGGGAACAAGGAGAAGGAACCGTTCCAGCTCAAGACGAAGCCCACGAGAGCCGCGAACGGAATGACCAATGCGATCGCGCCGCTCCGAATTGCGGCGCCACGGGCCGTACAACGGGCGAGGACGAAGACCGCGATGGCAGCCAGCGGCAAGGTCGTGCCGTTGATGGCGGCGAAAGGTTGAAGCAGCACTCCGGCCGAGGCGAGTGCGATGAAAGCCACCAGCGAGCGGGCGGGCCGCCAGGGCGCCCAGAGCACCGCCACGGCCGAGCCGGCCACGAGCAGCTCCGACACGAGGGTGAGCGCCGGCACCTGCTCAGTCCAGCCGATCGTGTGCCGCAAGAGCACCAACGCCAAGACCGCCTGAACGACCACCGTCTCCGTCAGCGGCAAGGGTGGTCTCGACACGGGGCGATAGAGAGCGAGCCACCGTCGGGCCGCCCACCCCGCAACGAACGCGACGATGACAGGTACCGCAAAGCCCAGCCACTTCTTGATGTCGTCCCCTGGATTCCGGGCTGAGCCGAGCACAGTGCCGGAACCGAACAGCACAACGACGTGCGCATGGCTGACGAAGATCAGGATCAATGAGCCCAAAGCGAGCGCAGTCACCACCAGACCGCGCAGCGTCGACATCAGTGACAGCACGCCGACCGCGACGACGATCCCGGCGTAGGCGGCGAACGCGAACCATGTCCCCCCGGGATAGACAGGGAGCAGCATCCCCGCGAATCCGGCGACACTGAAGAGCGCTCCCACGTAGGGCGACAGCATCATGAAGGCGATGCCGCCGCTCACCAGACCAGTGGCTGCCATCGCCGAGAGTCCCGAACCGTGGATGTACTGACCCGAGCCGGCGAGAACGCCGTATGCGGTCCACGCGAGGACCAGCGCGATGCGTGGCGGTACCCGCAAGAGGCTCCCGGCCAACCCGTCAGCAGTCGTCGATCTGGTCAGCGTCCCCGTTCCCATAGCAGCCGATCATGCCCGCGGCGACGACCCCGTGTCGTCACTCCGACGAGGGACTAACGTGCGGCGTAACACCCGTCCGTGTCGAGGAGCAGCCGTGTCCGACGAGACTCTGTCCAACCTGCTCCACGAGGAGCGCCGCTTCCCCCCGTCGGAGGAGTTCGCGGCTCAGGCCAACGCCACCTCGCTGATGTACGAGAAGTCCGCCGCCGACCGACTCGGCTTCTGGGCCGAACAGGCCGGTCGGCTCCAGTGGGAGCGCCCCTGGGACCAGGTACTGGACTGGTCCGAGGCGCCGTTCGCGCGCTGGTTCGTCGGCGGCCAGCTCAACGTCGCCGTCAACTGCGTCGACCGGCACGTTGCCGCCGGGAACGGCGAGCGGGTGGCGCTGCACTTCGAGGGTGAGCCCGGCGACACCCGCACGCTCACCTACGCCGCACTCCAGGTGGAGGTCAGCAAGGCCGCGCATGCGTTGACCGAGCTCGGCGTCAGTGCCGGCGACCGGGTTGCGGTCTACCTGCCGATGATCCCCGAGGCAATGATCGCGATGCTGGCGTGCGCACGGATCGGTGCGCCGCACTCGGTCGTCTTCGGCGGCTTCTCGGCGGAGGCCCTGCGTTCGAGGATCGACGACGCCGAGGCGAAGCTGGTCATCACCTCCGACGGGGGCTACCGACGTGGCAAGCCGTCGGCGTTGAAGCCGGCCGTGGACGAGGCCGTCCTGCAGACGCCGACCGTGGAGCATGTTCTGGTCGTCCGGCGCACCGGTGAGGACGTCGACTGGACCGACGGGCGCGACGTCTGGTGGCACGACATCGTCGACCGCCAGCCCGAGACCCACGAGGCGCAGGCCTTCGACAGTGAGCACCCCCTGTTCATCCTCTACACGTCGGGCACGACCGGTAAGCCGAAGGGGATCCTGCACACCTCGGGTGGCTACCTCACTCAGGTCGCATACACGCACTTCAACGTGTTCGACCTCAAGCCCGAGACCGACGTGTTCTGGTGCACGGCCGACGTCGGCTGGGTCACCGGTCACTCCTACATCGTCTACGGACCTCTGGCCAACGGTGCGACGCAGGTGATGTACGAGGGAACGCCCGACACCCCGCACCAGGGGCGGTGGTGGGAGATCGCGGAGAAGTACCGCGTCTCGATCCTCTACACCGCACCCACGGCCATCCGCACGTTCATGAAGTGGGGTGACCACGTCCCGGCCGACTTCGACCTCACGGCGTTGCGCGTCCTCGGGTCGGTCGGCGAACCGATCAACCCCGAGGCCTGGATGTGGTACCGCGAGCACATCGGCGGCGGACGCACACCGGTGGTGGACACCTGGTGGCAGACCGAGACCGGCGCGATCATGATCAGCCCCCTGCCAGGCGTCACCGCGAGCAAGCCGGGGTCGGCGATGCGTGCCCTGCCCGGTGTCGGTGCCGACGTGATCGACGACCAAGCCCGGACGGTCCCCGACGGCGGAGGCGGCTACTTGGTGCTGACCGACCCGTGGCCAGCGATGCTGCGCGGCATCTGGGGTGATCCCCAGCGCTACCGCGACACGTACTGGGCACGGTTCGAGGGCTTCTACTTCGCCGGCGACGGCGCAAAGAAGGACGAGGACGGCGACCTGTGGCTGCTCGGCCGCGTGGACGACGTCATGAACGTGTCGGGCCACCGCATCTCCACCACCGAAGTGGAGTCCGCCTTGGTCTCGCACCCGTCGGTGGCCGAGGCCGCCGTCGTCGGCGCGACCGACCCGACTACGGGGCAAGGCATCGTGGCGTTCGTGATCGTGCGTGGCCATGTGGCCGACGACGAGGCGCACGGCGAGCAGCTCGTGGCCGACCTGCGCAACCACGTGGCGCACGAGATCGGCCCGATCGCCAAGCCCCGTCAGATCTTCGTCGTCGCCGAGCTGCCGAAGACACGGTCCGGCAAGATCATGCGGCGCCTCCTCCGCGACGTCGCGGAGCACCGTGAGCTCGGCGACGTGACCACGTTGGCCGACCCGACCGTCATGAACCTGATCGACGGTCAGCTCACGACGTCGTCGGAGTGACGGGGACGAGGCGGGGAAGCGGCCTGACGTCGGGACCACAGGTGACCGGCTGAACGGCCCTGAGGTCTCGATCTAGCCAGATCTGCCCGAGGACCACGATTGGTCGCTAACCTCGCGTCAACGACGAGGGGGTCGGACATGACGACTGCACCGCTCTTCAAGCGCTGCCAGCGATTCTTGGTGCTCGGCGTGGCACTCACCGTGCCGGCACTGGCCATGACGGTTCCGGCGGGATCCGCGGTCGCGGCACCTGCGGTGGCTGCCACCCGGGTCGGGCCCAGTGTCCCGACGATCCGCACCTACCAGCAGCAGGTGCCCGTGAACGTCGTGCTGGTCGGCTACGACAAGCGGGAGGTCGGGACCGACATCCTCGGTCAGCTGCCACGTCAGTCCAGTCCGGTGGTCCGCTACCCCCTCTACTACGGCCTTCAAGGACGCGACCTGGGGCTAAAGTTCTCCTACCACTACCGGGTCATCGACACCCCCAAGACCTTCGAGAACCACTTCTTCGGGTATCTCAAGAAGATCGGCACCCCAAGCGCGCCGACCACCTACCAACAGGCCTACAACGACGAGAACAACAACGTCCTCAAGGTCACTGGTCCCGTGCTCAACATCGATGCGCCGTCCACCGAGCAGTGGCTCGAGAGCCACGGGCGGTCGCAGCTCGGCCTGAACAACCACGCCTACACCGTGTACCTGGTGAACTGGTACGGGCGCAGCGACTTCGCGTTCCACGTCTACCGCAAGACCGACCAGCCCGACCCCGACACCGGCGTCAACTTCGGTGCCGACTACAACTCGCGCGGAATGATCGCGTGGGGCGGAAGTCACGGGCGTTCGTGGTTCTACGACCTGTCCGCCGGCCCGGAGGCCTGGACCAGCAACTGGAACGTGGACGACGCCGACGTCGACGGAGACGGAGTCGCCGACTACCGGATGCCCGCCATCTGGGAGTACACCCGTGGCGGTTACCGCAGCCGCTCCCTGCTCGGATCCGACCTCGGAACGATCGTGCGGTACGTGGCGATCAACCTGCTCTTCACGTCGTCGCCCCTGTACGACCCGCTCGTGACGGCTCCGCCCCCGGGCGGCAAGCTGAGCGTCCCGATCACGATGTTCGAGGACGACCCGAGCGCCAGTGGCCTGGACTGGGTCCGGCCATACAGCTCAAAGTCCGAGTGGCAGTCCCTGGAGCCGTACCACCGGTTCCAGGCTCCGCTCAAGGACGTGAACCCGATCGACCCCGGCGCACGGCGCACGTTGCGGATCTTCGCCGGCCTCGACGCGGGGAAGGGGCAGTGCTGGAAGCAGTACGGGGACACCTTCGCTCAGCCGTACTGCTACTTCAACGCGCACCACGGCGAGTACTACCCGGACCGGCGCAAGAACTACGAAGCGGGCGTGTTCGCCTTCAACACCACGCCCGAGAACATGGGCAGCCAAGCCGGGTTGCTCGGCTTCGCCGACGACAACTGGACCGACGGGACGCAGAGCTACGTCTTCGCGTTCGACGACCCGGAGACGCGAGGATTCGGCTACGGCTTCACGACCACGATCACACATGAAGTCGGCCACCACCTCGGCCTGTCGCACCCGCACGACGGCTACGACCCAGCGACGGGGTTGGACTACGGAACCGTCGGGGACAGCTACTTCACGTGGGTCGGTGACGAGAGCGACACCGTCATGCAGTACATCGCCGTCAGCAACGGCTTCGGCCAGTTCGACAAGGACAACATGTCGCGGTACTGGTTCGCCGGCTACGCGAACTGGACCGCTGATCTGATCGCGGCGATCAAGGGCTCGCCCGACGCCGGTTGGGCCGGCCGCGAAGCCGTGGAGAGCGCGCACCGCTACCTGCGACAGGCCACGAGTGCCTTCCACGACTGGCGGTACCTGGCTGCGGCTGGTGCGGCCCGCAAGGCCTACGTGATCGCCCAGCGGGAGGCCGACGCGCTGCACGTGGGCCAGAACCTGAGGCCAGCCCCGCTTCGCCTCCCGCCGAACGCGAACGCGAACGCGCCGCACGAGGGCGACCCGGTCAGGTTCCCGCAGGACTAGCCACACCCGCCCCGGCCAGCCGCTACTGAATCGGTCCGAGCGGCTTGTCGGGGCGGTGGCAGCGCACCAGTGTGGGTCCTTCCCCGTTGCTGGTTCGCACGCGGTAGTAGTACGTCCTGCCCCGGTGGTCGAGGACCACGGCGTGGCCGGAGGTCCACGCGGCGTCGGTGAGCCCGCGGCGGTCGACGCACGACAGTCTCGGTCCTTCCCAGCGGGTCGCGCGGTCCGACACGACCCTGATCGAGCCGAGCCGCACACCGAGGAACGCCGCCAGGTCGAAACGAGTGATCTCCGCCGGAGGAGCCGGAACCGACGGCGACGCCGAGCCCCCGCCTCCGGCGGAACTGGCGCATGCGCTCAGCACCAGCAGCACGAGCGGCCCGCCCAGCAGGAGGGCGAACCGGGACCGCGCATCCGTTGCCTGTGGCATCCCAGGGCAGCGTACGCGGGCTGCCGCAGACCCGGTCCGGCGTTGGAACCGCTCAGCTCACCGCGATCGAGGCGCAGTCACCCCCCGCTTCGACGCGCGACTGCCCCGTCGGGTCGGGGGTGGAGACCCGAGGGTCCCTAGGCTCGCCGCGTGAACCCGGAGCCCCGCCGCACGATCTTCGGGCGGATCCCGGTCGCGGAACGAGGGTTCCTGGCCGACACGCTGCGTCTGGAGACGGTGGGCGGGGGCCTGCTGCTCGGTGCCGCGGTCCTGGGGCTGGTCCTGGCCAACTCGCCGTGGCGCCACGGTTACGAGGCGCTGAAGGACGTGCACGTGGGTCCGGACGCGCTCCACCTGCACCTCAGCCTCAACGACTGGGCCGCTGACGGTCTGCTGGCGATCTTCTTCTTCGTGGCCGGCTTGGAGCTCAAGCGGGAGCTCGTGGTGGGGAGCCTGAGCAAGCCGGCGCAGGCAGTGCTCCCCATCGTCGCCGCCTTGGCCGGAATGGTTCTGCCTGCGGCCCTCTTCCTGATGGTCACCGCCCAGCACGCCGAAGCGCGTGACGGCTGGGGCATCCCGATGGCCACCGACATCGCGTTCGCCCTTGCCGTCCTGGCCGTGGCCGGCTCCCACCTTCCCACCGCCCTCCGCGTGTTCCTGCTGACCCTCGCCGTGGTCGACGACCTCGGCGCCATCACGGTCATCGCGATCTTCTACACCGACGCCTTCGACGTCGCTCCGTTGGTTGTGGCCATCGGCGTGTTCGCCCTCTGGTGGTTCCTGCAACGACGACGCGTGCGCGCCTGGTGGGTCTACCTTCCGCTCGCGTTCATCGCCTGGACGCTGGTGCACGCCAGTGGGATCCACGCCACGGTGGCCGGCATCGTGCTGGGCCTGCTGATGCGGGTACGACCCGATCCGGACGAGGAACGGTCGCCGGCCGAACGCGTCGAGCACGACCTCAGGCCGCTGTCCGCCGGCGTGGCCGTCCCGATCTTCGCGTTCTTCGCAGCGGGCACGCCGATCAGCGTCTCGGCTTTCCAGGCCATGCTCGACGACCCGGCGGCGATCGGGGTGATCGTCGGCCTCTTCGTCGGCAAGTTCACCGGCGTCCTTGGCGGGTCGTGGGTCACGGCCCGCTTCACCCGAGCCGAGCTGAACCCCGAGCTGAGCTGGGCCGACATGGCCGGCCTGGCCTTCCTCTCTGGGATCGGTTTCACCGTCTCGCTGCTCATCGCCGAGCTCGCGTTCCCCCACACGGTGGCTCGCCTGGATGCGGTGAAGGAGGCGGTGCTGGTCGGTTCGCTCGCGGCGGCCGCGGTGGCCGTGGTGATCCTGCGCGCCCGGGACCGGGTCTACCGGCGGATCTCCGCGGCCGAAGCGGCCGACTCCGCTGACGAGCCGTAGCAGCGCCCCACCGGCACGGACCGGGGTCGCCTCCACTGTGGCCGATCCGCCATGCTGGGGGTCGAACGAGGAGGCAGTCGATGGTGAACGGCCAATCCAAGGCGTCGCTCGGCGAGCTGGTCGCCGGCATGGCACAAGACGTCAGTTCCCTGGTCCGCAACGAGATCGAGCTGGCCAAGGCGGAGCTCAGGGAGTCGGCCCGCCGGGGGGCGGCCGGCACAGGTCTGCTCGTCGTCGCCGTCGGCCTGCTGCTGATGACGTGGCTGCTGCTCACCTTCGCCGCCGTCTACGGCCTGGCCGCAGGGACCGGACTGGCGCTGTGGGCCAGCTTCCTAATCGTTGGCGGGATCTACCTGCTCGTGGCGGCGATCCTGATCGGCGTCGGCATCGTCCAGTTCCGTAAGGTTCGCGGCCCCGAGCAAGCCATCGAGGCGCAGAACCAGACCCGCGAGATCGTGTCTCGGCTGCGCCCCGGCACCACGCCCACGCCCACGCCTGCGCCCACGCCCACGCCCACGGCGCCGACCGCGGCCGCACCGTCCGCGGCGCCGGCACCCCCAACTCCGGCAGCCACCGCCCCAGCCACCGCGCCGGCGTCCGCCGCATCGACCCCGTCCGCGGCGGAGCCCGATCCGAACCGTGCCGATCACTGACGCCGTCGTCACCCTGCCCGGGCCGTGGACTCACCGAACGGTCTCGGCGAACGGCACCCGCTACCACGTGGCCGAGGCGGGTGACGGCCCGCTCGTCTTGTTCCTCCACGGATTCCCGGAGTTCTGGTGGGCGTGGCGACACCAGCTGCGCAGCTTCGTCGCGGCCGGATACCGGGCGGTCGCCGCAGACCTGCGCGGGTACGGCGGCAGCGACCACCCACCGCGCGGGTACGACCTGCCCAGTCTGGGTGAGGACGTCGCCGCGCTGGTCCGTGCTCTGGGTTCCCCCGACGCCGTGATCGTCGGCCACGACTGGGGGGGTCTGGTGGGGTGGACCTGCGCGGCCACCCACCCGAAGCTCGTGCGTCGGCTGGTCCCGGTGTCCACGCCACACCCACGTCGGCTGCGGCAGTCGTTGGGGCGCCACCAGACCCAGCTGCGCGCCAGCGGGAACGCGTTGGCGTTCCAGGTTCCCTGGGCCCCGGAGCGCAAGCTGCGGGCCGACGACGCGGCCGAGGTCGGCCGCCTGCTGCACGCCTGGGCTTCGCCCGGGTGGCCCGACGACGAGACTGCCGACACCTACCGGGCCGCGTTCCAGATCGGCAACACCCCGTTCTGCGCCCTGGAGTACTACCGGTGGGCGGTGCGCTCGATCCCCCGCCCGGACGGCCGGCGCTATGCCGCCACCATGTCACGCCCGATCGACGTGCCGGTGCTGCAGATCCACGGCAGTGCCGACCCTTTGGTGTTGGCGTCCAGCGCCCAGGGCTCTGGTCAATTCGTCACTGCGCCCTACCGTTGGCGCCTGCTCGAAGGAGTCGGCCACTTCCCGCACGAGGAGGACCCGCAGCGGTTCGACGACACCGTTCTGGCGTGGCTGGACGACCCAGAACCTGATCGCTGACCTGATCGCCGACCGGTCGCTGATCAGGTACAGCCACCGGTGCGGACTGCGCTCGTGGCACCCACGCCGGTGGCCACGGCATCCATCGCCGCACCCGCGCTGACGGCGTAGGCAGTCTCCGCGCTGTCCAGCGAGTCGGCGAACACCACGCCGACCACGCGACCGGCCTGGTCGACCACCGGACCGCCGGAGTTCCCGGGATGCACCTGCGCCCGCAGCGCCAACACCTCCCGAAGCACGGCCTGCTGGTCGTAGATGTCGGAACCCCGAGCGGACTGGACGGCTCGCACCCGGGCCGCCTGAGCGTCGAGCGGTCCGTTCTCCGGGTAGCCGAGCACCACCACCGGATCGCCGTGCCCCACGTCCGGCTCGAAGACGAGCGGCTCCGCCTTCAGGCCCGGCACGTCCAGGACGGCGAGATCGAGCTTGGGGTCGAAGTAGACCACCGTGGCCCGGATCGACGTGGATCCCAAGGTGACGGCCGGGTGCGTGACCCCGGCCACCACGTGCGCGTTGGTCATGACGCGTTCAGGGGCGAACACGAAGCCCGACCCCTCGATGCTGCGAGCACATGACGGTGCGGTGCCCACCACCTTGACCGTGGCGGCGGCCGCGGTCTTGACCCCTGGCCGACGCAGAACCGCCGGGTCAGGGGCTCGAACCGCGGTGATCGGCTCGGCGCCGAGGCCGGCGAACACCTGCGGAAAACCGGACGACTGCAGCAGGCGATCGATCTGGCCGACGGCTTGCTGTGCTTGCGCCGGCATCACCTGGTCGACGACCCCGAGCACCGACGACGCGCGGACCTGACGGGTCAGCGGATCGGCTCCGACGCCGACCGCCAGCGCGGCGATCAGCCAGGCCACGAGCAGCATGACGAGGACGCTCAGCACCGAACCGGCGATCGAGTCGACGACTTCCGCCGGGCGCCACGTGACCCGGTCGCTGAGCCACTTCCCCGCGTAACCGACCACGAGCTGACCGACGGCAGCAGCGAGGAACACCACCACCAGCGCCACCGCGGCGCGGCCCCATCCGGGATCCCAGGAGCGGAGGAACCGCGGCGCGAGGGCGAGCCCGACGGAAGCCCCGACCAGGAACCCGACCAACGAGAAGAGGCCGTAGAGGAAGCCGCGCTTCCAGCCGACGACGGCGAACACGACGACGGCGACGACGAGGACGAGGTCGATCGCGTTCATCGGTTCCTCCTGTCCTCAGCCAGACTCCTGGGCGCGACTCACCCGGCGAGGGCGAGCCGCCACGACTAGTACACCAACCACCGGGCGGGAATCGACGCACGCCACGGCGGGACGGATCAGTTCAGCTGCACCACGCGGGTGGTCGGACGGGGCTCGCCGAAGCCGCCCAGCGTGAGCAGGCGATCGAGCAGGCCCCCGGTGAAGCCCCACACGAGCAGCCCGGCCACCTCGAACCCGGGACCGACGTATCCGCTCGGGTGCTGTACGCGCACCCGGTTCGCGGGATCCACCAGCTCGGCAATCGGGACCCGGTGCACTGACGCCACCTCGGCCGGGTCTCCCGGCGCCACCGCCGAGGGCACCCGCCAGTAGGCGAGCACGGGGGTCACGACGAATCCGCTCGGCGGCAAGAAGAGGTCCGGCAGCACGGTCAGGACGTCGACCCCCGATGGGTCGAGCCCGGTCTCCTCGTGCGCCTCGCGCAACGCCGCCGCAACCGCGTCGGTGTCGGTGCGGTCGACGACCCCACCGGGGAAGGCGGGCTGGCCCGCGTGACTGCGCATGTCGTGGGCGCGCTCGATCAGCAAGACGTCGGGGCCGTGCGTGTCCTCCCCGAACAGCACGAGGACAGCCGAGCGTCGGCTCGCCCCGGGAGGCGGAGTGAACCGGGAGAGATCCTCGGCGCTGACCAGCGCGGCTGCGTCGCGCAGGGGCACCAACCAGGCCGGGACGGGACGCGCCGCCTCGCCGGTCACGGCAGGTCCTTGACCAGCTTCGCGGCCTTGCGCGGTTCGGTGGGACCCTCGCCGTACGACGGGCACCAGTTCGCCAGGGCACAGGCACCGCACGCCGGCGTCCGCGCGTGGCAGCGGCGTCGTCCGTGCCAGATCAGCCGATGCGACAGCTGGGTCCACTCCGACCTGGGGAACAGCGAACCGACCTCGGCCTCGACCTTCTCGGGCTCGGTCTGCTCGGTCCACCCGAACCGTCGCGCCAGCCGTCCGAAGTGCGTGTCCACGGTGATCCCCGGGACTCCGAAGGCGTTGCCGAGCACCACGTTCGCGGTCTTGCGGCCCACTCCGGGCAGGGTGACCAGATCCTTGAGCCGACGCGGAACCTCACCGCCGAACCGATCGCACAGTGCTTGTCCCAGCCCGATCATCGAGCTGGTCTTGGCACGGAAGAACCCGGTGGAGCGGATGAGGTCCTCGAACTCGGCGCGGTCGGCGGCCGCGTAGTGGGCCGCGGTCGGGTACCGGCGGAACACCTCCGGAGTCACCTGGTTCACCCGTTTGTCGGTGCACTGCGCGGACAGGATGGTGGCAACGAGCAGCTCGAGCGGGCTGGTGAAGTCGAGCTCGCAATGGGCGTCGGGGTACAACGCGGCCAGCTCGCGGTTCATCCGCCGGGCACGTCGAACGAGTGCAGTACGTGTCTCAGGCCGGGCAGCGGACTTCACCCGGCAAGCCTAAGCGGGGCCGGCGGCCCCAGACCCGTCCGGGTGACCGCCGCTCAAGGGACCGCAGACCACCCCCGATGCCCCCAGTGGACGTGCACGTCTGCCAGCCCGGCCGACGTGACGTGGGGTTAACGGGGTCACCCGAGGGGCGAGGGACGAAGGCGATGGCGACGCGCACGGGCGAGCGGTCCAGCCGTCGTGCCGCCAAGGAGATTCCGCAACGCAGCCCCGAGTTCGCCCACCTGGACCTGGAGCGCTTGCGTGAGTACCGACGGACCCTGACCACCGAGGAGACCCGGGTCTCGTACTGGCGGCGTCTGGTGCAGGCCCGGCTCGACCTGTTCGGTCTCGGGGTCGGTCCCGACGACGTCCGGCTCGACCAGCTGCGGATGGCGCTGTCCGAGACCCGAGTCGGCCTGGGCCGGATGGCCTACGTCGACGTGGGGATCGGCGACACCGACGCGCCCCTTCCGGACCTCGACGCCTTGTGGGCGCGCGACGTCTCGGTCGACGACCCCGACGAGCTGGCCGCCCTTCGCGACGACCTGACCTCCGCCGAGGCGCAGCTGTCCGCCTTCCGCACCGCGCTGCACGACCGGCTCGACCGGGCCACCGGTGAGCTGATCGCCCGCTACCGGGAGAACCCGGTGCTGGCTCTGACCGCACTCCCGCTGCCGGCGAACGAACGACCGGTCTGACCCCACCCACGTCCCAGTCCGGCCGAGGGGTTGGGGCGCGCCCCGGCTGTCGGGCAGACTGATCACTGGAGGTCCGGGGGATCCGGGATCGTGAGCTCAGGAGGACACGTGGACGACGACGTCGTGCGCCGTGCGCCGCTGTTCGCGGCTCTGGACGACGACAGCGCAGGAGCCCTGCAGACGTCGATGAGCCGGGTCACGGTGCGTCGCGGCGACGTCGTCTTCGCCGAGGGTGACCGGGGTGACCGGCTCTACGTCGTGACCGAGGGAAAGGTGAAGCTCGGCCGCAGCGCGACCGACGGACGCGAGAACCTCTTGGCGATCCTTGGGCCGGGGGAGATGTTCGGGGAGCTCTCGGTGTTCGACCCCGGCGCGCGGACGTCGACGGCAACGGCGCTGACCGAAGGGGTGCTGCTGGGGCTGGGCCAACGTGACCTACGGGCGTGGCTGGCCGGACGCCCCGAGGTCGCCGAGGAGCTGCTCGGTGCACTGGCCCGCCGGCTGCGCCGCACGAACGAGGCCATGGCCGACCTGGTGTTCAGCGACGTCCCTGGGCGCGTGGCCAAGGCGCTTCTGGACCTCTCCGAGAAGTTCGGCACCGAGCAGGAGGACGGCGTCCTCGTGGCGCACGACCTGACGCAGGAGGAGTTGGCGCAGCTCGTGGGCGCCAGTCGCGAGACCGTGAACAAGGCGCTGGCCGACTTTGCCCAGCGCGGGTGGCTGCAGATCGAGCCGCGGGCCGTGGTGCTGCTCGACGTCGACCGGCTGAGTCGTCGCGCGCGCTGAGTCAGCCCGACCCCGGCTGGCGCAGGTAGGCCAGTTGCGCCTGTACCGACAACTTGGCCGCCGGCCACAACGCGACGGGCACATCCGCATAAACGGTGGCGACCACCTGGTCCGCGGTCGTCGCTCCTGACGCCACTGCAGCCCGCACCTGCGCGAGCCGCTGCGAGCGGTGCTCCAGGTAGGCGTCGATCCGCTCGGCGGGGTCGGTCACCACCGGTCCGTGGCCCGGCAGGATCTGGCTCACGTGCTGGCCGTGCACCACGTCGCGAAGTCGCGACAACGTGTGGAGGTATTCACCCAGCTGTCCGTCCGGGAAAGCGACGACGGTCCAACCGGCACCCAGGACGGTGTCGCCGGTGAGCAGCGCGCCGGCGTCGGGCAGCAGGAACGCCACCGAGTCGGAAGTGTGGCCAGGGGCCGACACGACGAGCACCCGCAGGCCGTCGGCGACGAGCTCGTCGCCCGGTGCCAGGCCCTGCGATCCCACCCGGTGGCGTGGGTCCAATGCCTGCACCGGCGCCTTGGTCAACGCGGCCAGGTGCGCCGCCCCTTCGGCATGATCGGGATGCCCGTGGGTGAGCAGGATCCGCTGCACCTGTTGGCCAGCGTCACCGACGTCGGTCAGGATCGCCCGCAGATGCTGCTCGTCGTCGGGTCCGGGATCGACCACGACGCAACCGCGTGTGTGGGGCGCGGCCAGCAGCCAGGTGTTGGTGCCCTCCAGCGTCATCGGCCCAGGGTTCGGAGCGAGCACCCGGCGAGCCCACGCCCCCACGTCGGCGGGCGCGGTAGTCATTGCGTCACCGGCGTGATCCGTCGGGGCGCCGCAGCCACGACGGCAGCGAGGTCGGCGTGCGGAGCCAGCTGTCCCAAGGTGGTGATCGTCGGCGGCCACATGGGCAGGTCGCCGACCAGGTGTCGCTCGACCGCGGCCGTGACCACGAGCCAGAACCCGGTCGCCACCTCACCGGTGAGCGGTCGCGGCGATTGGCCCGACGGCAGTGGCGCGACGAAGAAGTGGGCGTCGAACCGCCGTGGCGAACCGATCGGGGTGATCCATCGCGCCCACGGGGTCAAGCTGGACGCGGGCAGATCGACTCCGGCCTCCTCGGACGTCTCCCGACAGGCGGCCGCCACCAGAGTGCGCGACCAGGCGGACGAATGACCCCACACTGCGGCATGTGCAGCCGCGTCGAACTGCAGGTCGCTGTCGGCGTCGGCGTCGTCGACGGCTCCACCGGGGAAGGCGTACATGCCGCCCGCGAACACCAGTGCGGTGGACCGCTGCTGCAACCAGACCTCTAGCCCGTCGGCGCCGTCGCGCAACAGCACGACGGTGGACGCTGGACGGATCGGGACGGCCGACTCACCCGTTGAGTCGTCCATGGCAGCGCTCAGCCGACCTCGACGACCATCTCGACCTCGACCGGCGCGTCGAGCGGAAGAACCGCGACGCCCACCGCACTGCGGGCGTGCTGACCGGAGTCGCCGAACACTGCCCCGATGAGTTCGCTGGCTCCGTTGAGCACGCCGGGCTGGCCGGTGAAGTCGGGAGCCGAGGCGACGTAACCCACCACCTTGACCACCCGCGTGACTGCGGACAGATCGCCGACGACGGACCGGATCGCAGCCAGCGCATTCAGCGCGCAGATCTGAGCGAGGTCCTTCGCCTGGTCTGCGTCGATCTCGGCGCCGACCTTGCCGGTTGCGACCAGCTGACCCGAGACGAACGGAAGCTGCCCGGACGTGTACACGTACGAGCCGCTGCGCACGGCAGGGACATACGCGGCCACCGGTGCGGCGACATCGGGCACCGTCAGGCCCAGGTCGGCAAGGCGCTCTTCGGGCGTGCTCATGGGCGGTTGCTCCTCCTGGTCACGTGCCGGATCTGGCTCTGACTCACGCGCGGGCGCGCTTGAGGTACGCGACGAGCTGCTCGGCGTTCGGCCCTGGAACGACCTGGACCAGCTCCCAGCCGTCCTCGCCCCACGTGTCGAGGATCTGCTTGGTGGCGTGCACCAGCAACGGCACGGTCGCGTACTCCCACTTGGTCATGACGCGACCCTAGTGCCCGCTGCGGCGCGCAGGGCCACCCGAGATGGACGGGCCGCTCGGCGCCTCGTGGAGGGTCCAACGACTCAGTCCCTTGGCTCGGCGGCTGGCTAGGGTTCGACCGTGGGAACGAGTACCGGTCGAGGCCGCGGGGCCAAGGGTCCTGCGACGGGTTCCGGTGTGCGTCTGCACGTGGTCACCGGCAAGGGCGGCACGGGCAAGACGACGGTCGCCGCAGCGCTGGCTCTGGCCCTCGCCGGCGAGGGCCGCAAGATCCTGCTCATCGAGGTCGAGGGCCGCCAAGGGTTCGCGCAGCTCTTCGACGTCCCGCCCCTCCCCTACGAGGAGCGCAAGGTGGCGGTCGCGTCCCGTGGCGGAGACCTCTTCGCCCTCGCCGTCGACCCGGAGTCGGCGTTGCTGGAGTACCTCGACATGTACTACCGGCTCGGTCGGGCCGGCAAGGCATTGAAGAAGGTCGGGATGTTCGAGTTCGCCACGACGGTCGCCCCGGGGGCGCGCGACGTGCTCCTGACCGGCAAGGCCTACGAGGCAGTGCGTCGCCGCGAGGCCGACGGCACCCCACGGTATGACGCGGTGGTTCTCGACGCGCCCCCCACCGGGCGGATCACCCGCTTCCTCAACGTCAACAGCGAGGTGGCCGGCTTGGCCAAGGTCGGTCCCATCCGTCGCCAGGCCGACTCGATCATGGACCTGCTGCGGTCACCGCGCACCGCCGTCCACCTCGTGACGATGCTCGAGGAGATGCCGACCCAGGAGACCATCGACGGCGTCGTCGAGCTCACGGCCGCCGGCCTGCCCGTGGGCGCCGTCATCGTGAACATGGTGCGCCCGACACTGATGCGACAGACCGACCTGCAGGCAGCCCGTCGCGGGACCCTCGACACGGCTGCGATCACGGCCGATCTGCGCACCGCGGGCCTCGGCGCCGACGCCGGACTCGCCCACGCACTTGCCACCGACGCCGCAGGCTACGCCGAGCGAATCGCGTTGGAGAAGCAGGAGCGCCGACAGCTGCGCGGCATCGAACGGCCGGTGCTCGAGCTGCCGTACCTGTACGACGGCATCGACCTCTCCGGGCTGTACGAGTTGGCGGACCGGCTGCACGACGAGGGGGCCGTGTGAAGACTCCGCCGACCCTCGACATCGACGCGCTGCTGGACGACCCTGCGACGCGCATCGTCGTGTGCTGCGGAGCCGGCGGTGTCGGCAAGACCACCACCTCGGCCGCGTTGGGCGTTCGCGCCGCCGAACGTGGTCGCCGCGTGTGTGTGTTGACGATCGACCCCGCCCGCCGACTGGCCCAGTCCATGGGACTCAACGAGCTCGACAACACCCCGCGCGTCGTCCCCGGCATCGGAGTCGAGGCCGGCGGTCGGCTCAGCGCGATGATGCTGGACATGAAGCGGACGTTCGACGAGATCGTCGAACAGCACGCGGATCCGGACCGTGCCCAGCAGATCTTCGCGAACTCCTTCTACCAAACGCTCTCCACGTCGTTCGCCGGCACCCAGGAGTACATGGCCATGGAGAAGCTGGGGCAGCTGCACCGGGAGGCGGCGCAGACCGGCGAGTGGGACCTGATCGTGGTGGACACGCCGCCGAGCCGCTCAGCCCTCGACTTCCTGGACGCGCCCAAGCGCATGGGTTCGTTCCTCGACGGTCGGTTCATCCGGCTGCTCACGGCGCCGGCCAAGTCCGGAGGTCGGGCCTACCTTCGGGTGCTGGGCGTCGGGGTTGGTCTGGTGTCCACGGCCGTCACCAAGGTCCTCGGCGCGCAGCTGCTCACGGATCTGCAGACCCTGGTGTCGGCTCTCGACACCGTGTTCGGCGGGTTCCGCGACCGCGCCGACCAGACCTACGGCCTGCTGCAGGCACCCGGCACGGCGTTCCTGGTGGTGGCGGCACCCGATCGCGACGCGCTCCGCGAGGCGTCGTACTTCGTCGAGCGGCTGCAGACCGACGTGATGCCGCTGGCCGGGCTCGTGCTGAACCGGGTCCACGGGACCTCGGCGCCCGACGTGTCCGCCGAGCGGGCCTCCGTCGCAGCGGACGCGCTGGACGACGCGGGGCGCGACCACCGGCTGACGTCTGACCTGTTGCGGCTGCATGCGGACCGGATGCGGGTCATGACGCGGGAGCGTCGGATGGTCGAGAGCTTCACCGCCGCGCACCCGGACGTCGCGGTGGCCCAGGCGCCCGCCCGAGCGGGTGACGTGCACGATCTCGACGGTTTGCGGGCAGTTGCCCAGGCATTGGCCCATTCGGGGTAATGCGCCCGAATTCAGTCACTAGGCGCTACACGCAGTGACCAATCCCTCGCGTTCGAACGCGTCGCGAGCAGTCCGTAGCAGGACCTGCCAGGACGTGACCTCCGCGCGACGTCGCAAGAGTGCTCGGCGCTCGCGTTCGGTCATCCCGCCCCACACGCCGAACTCGATCCGATTGTCCAGCGCGTCGGCCAGGCACTCGGTGCGCACCGGGCAGCTCAGGCACACGGCCTTCGCCCGGTTCTGCGCAGCACCCTGCACGAACAGCGCGTCCGGATCCGTCGCCCGGCACGCAGCCAGGCCGGCCCAGTCGTCGATCCACGCCATGTTGTCCCCCCTCGAGACCCCGGCGTCGGTTGTGGTGGTGCCCGACGGACCGGTCCTACCGACCTGACGTCGACCGAGCCTGCCCTGGTGCCGGTCGGCCGTGGTTCCGTTCCGTCGTCCCCTGCCCCGCGTCCGTCCCCGGTCAGGACGCGTCCGGCGTGACTCTGCGTCACGACGTGCCCTGACGGTAGAAGCGATCATGGGGCGAGAGGA
>Ga0302323_100000189_pt1 | contig 46526 bp, 33 predicted proteins | sample Fen_T0_3_FD_201950 | JGI IMG/M metagenome (GOLD analysis project Ga0302323, IMG submission 201950) | Peat permafrost microbial communities from Stordalen Mire near Abisko, Sweden - Fen_T0_3 | ecosystem: Environmental > Terrestrial > Soil > Wetlands > Permafrost | place: Sweden: Abisko...
CGGGCCAACTCGACATCCTCGCGCGCGCCAAGGACTTCGACGTCGTCATCGCGCAGGGCGACGACGCGATGCTGGCCGCCCGGCTCGCCCGCGCGCAGGCTATCCGCGCGTATGCCAGCCACGAACTCGGCCTGCCCGACAACAAGAGCTTCACGCGCTACAGTGATCTGGGCCGCGCCTATGTCGTCTGGAACGTGTTCGCGGCGCCGCCACTGTCGCTCACCGCGCGCCAATGGTGCTTCCCGGTGGCCGGATGCGTCAGCTACCGCGGGTATTTCCATGAAGACGAAGCCAGGCAGGAAGCTGCGCGCCTCGCCGCCGCGGGTGACGATGTGCATGTGAGCGGCGTGCCCGCGTACTCGACGCTCGGGTACTTCGACGACCCCATTCTGTCGACGTTCGTCCGCTGGCCCGAAACGGAGCTTGCGCGTCTCATGTTCCACGAACTCGCGCACCAGATCGTCTACGTCAAGGACGACTCGGTGTTCAACGAGTCGTTTGCGGTGGCGGTCGAGGAAGCAGGACTCAAGCGCTGGCTTGCGGCCGAAGGCAATCCGCAGCTGGACGCACAATACGCGCGCGCCGAGCGGCAGCGCGTGCTATTTCGCGACCTGGTCCGAGCGACGCGGGAGCGCCTCGAGGCGGTCTACGCCGGCAGCGCGTCCGACGCGGAGAAGCTCGAGGAAAAGCAGGCGGCCTTCGCTGCCATGAAGGAAGCTTACGAACGCGCCCGCGTCGGGGATACCGGCATGGCGGGCTACGACCGGTGGTTTGCGGGACATGACAGGCACGGTCCGAACAACGCGAGCCTGTCGTCGGTGGCGCTGTATACGGCGCAGGTGCCGGCCTTCCGCGCACTGCTGGCGCAGCAGGGCGACAGCCTGCCCAGGTTCTATGCGCGGGTGAAGGAAATCGCCATCCTTCCAAAGGCCGAGCGCAATGAGGTCCTCGCCCGGGCCGCGGCGGGTTCGCCGTCGCCGCTGGTTTCGCTAGGTCATTGACCCATAAAGCGAAATAGCCTATAATTTCGAGTTCCCTTGCCTCACCCGCCGCAGACGGGGAGGCCGCCGGTGGTTCGCACCAATTTTCGCAACTGAGTCTTCGGACTGAGTCGACAACAACAGCGAGCCGCCAATTAACCGACCGAAAGGAGTGCTCTGCCTATGCGTCATTATGAAGTCGTATTCATCGTGCACCCGGATCAAAGCGAGCAGGTTCCCGCAATGATCGAGCGGTACCGCACGATGGTCACGGGCCCGAAAGGTTCGACCCCGGGTGGCCTGATCCACCGTCTCGAGGACTGGGGCCGCCGCCAGCTGGCCTATCCGATCCAGAAGGTTCACAAGGCGCACTACGTCCTGATGAACATCGAGTGCAACCAGGAAACGCTGGGCGAGCTCGAGCATGCGTTCAAGTTCAACGACGCGGTGCTGCGCCACCTCATCGTCGCCACGACCGAAGCGAAGGTTGCGCCGTCGCCGATGATGAAGGAAGAAAAGTCGCGGTCGCTGTCGCGAGATGGCGAGGCGCGAACTGAGCCTCGGACGGAGGCGCGCGCCGAACCCGTGGCGGAAGCTGCGCCGGTCGCCGACGCCGCAGCCAGCGCTTCAGCCAACTGAGCGAAGACGCTTATTTGACACAACTGGCAGCCGACGCGCCGGCCACGAACCGGCTGGCGTTCGATGCCCTGCTGACAGAACGCGGAGCCCTTCGCTACACGCCCGCCGGCATCCCGGCGATCGAGTGCAGCCTGCGCCACCAGTCGGTGCAGGCGGAAGCGGGAAGCGAGCGCCGCGTGGAATGCGAACTGTTTGCAGTGGCTTTCGGAGACGTCGCCCGGGAACTGGCCGCGAGGCCCGTCGGAAGCGCCCTCCGTTGCGAGGGATTCCTCGCCCGGCGCTACCGGACCGGCATCACCGTCGCGCTGCACATTACGCATCTGGATTGAAGAGATAGAAAGTAAACTGAGGAAACGACATGCCCCGTCCCATCGGAAGAGGTAAAGGCAAGAACAAGAAGGACCTGAAGAAGCGCGACCGCGGCAATGCGCTGTTCAAGCGCCGCAAATTCTGCCGCTTCACGGCCGAGAAGGTCGTCGAGATCGACTACAAGGACATCGACGTCCTGAAGGACTTCGTGCAGGAAAACGGCAAGATCATGCCGGCGCGCGTCACGGGCACCAAGGCCCGCTACCAGCGCCAACTCGGCACGGCGATCAAGCGCGCGCAGTTCCTGGCGCTGCTTCCGTTTACCGACCGCCACTGACAGGAGAACGGACATGCAGATCATTCTCCTGGAAAAAATCGCCAACGTCGGCAACCTGGGCGACATCGTCAAGGTCAAGGACGGCTACGCCCGCAACTTCCTGATCCCGGAAGGCAAAGCCAAGCGCGCGACGGAAGCGAACATCAAGATGCTCGAAGGAAAGCGCGCGGAGCTGGAAGCCGCCGCCAACGCCAAGCTGGAAACGGCGCAGGCGCTGGCCGCCAAGATGGAAGCGCTGGTGGTCAGGATCACCCAGAAGGCCGGCGTGGATGGCCGCCTGTTCGGTTCCGTGACCAACGTTGACATCGTCGAGGCGCTGCAGAAGCAAGGCATCGCGGTGGAAAAGGCGATGATTCGGATGCCGGCGGGCCCGCTGAAGCTGGTCGGCGACTATCCGCTGGTGGTCGCGCCGCACCACGACGTCGTGGCCAACATCACGGTCACTGTAGTGGGCGATACGGCCCAGGGTTGACCCCCCGGCTGGAAGTTGCACGCGGGAAGGGCCGCGCCGGAATCCGGTGCGGCCCTTCGCTTTTGGACGATTCCCTCAAACGGATGACCGCGCAGTAAAATCGCTGCTCGCCTGCCTTCTCCCCATGCCCGACGATCCCCAACTCGAAGCACTGAAGCTGCCGCCGCATTCGCTGGAGGCAGAGCAGTCCATTCTCGGGGGGCTGCTGCTCGACAACGAGGCCGCCGACCGCGTCGGCGACGTCGTCGGCGAGGACGATTTCTACAGCGAGGCGCACCGGCTGATTTTCCGGCACGTGAACTTGCTGGCCGGCGACGGCAAGCCGGTCGACGTGGTGACGCTGTCGGAATCGCTTTCGTCGTCGCAGAAGCTCGATTACGTTGGCGGGCTGGCGTACCTGGGCGCGCTGGTCCAGAACGTGCCGACGGCCGCGAATATCCGGCACTACGCCAACATCGTCCGCGAACGCTCGATCCTGCGCCAGCTGGCGGCCACTGCGGGCGAGATCGCCGACACCGCGTACAACCCGCTGGGCCGCAGTGCCAAGGCCGTGCTGGACGAGGCCGAGGCCAAGGTGCTGCACATTGCGGAGCAGGGCGCGCGCGGCGCGCAGAACTTCCAGAAGCTGGGCACGCTGCTGACCAACGTCGTCGACCGCATCGAAACACTCTACAACCGCGACGACCCATCCGATGTCACCGGTGTGGCCACCGGCTACGCCGATCTCGACCGGATGACATCCGGCCTGCAGGAGGGCGATCTGGTGGTCGTGGCGGGCCGGCCGTCGATGGGCAAGACCGCGCTCGCGCTCAACATCGGCGAGCACGTCGCGCTGAACTTGAAACTGCCCGTCGCCGTGTTCTCGATGGAAATGGGCGCGTCGCAGCTCGCGTTGCGGATGATCGGGTCGGTGGGCAAGCTCGACCAGCACAAGCTGCGCACAGGCCGCTTGGGGCCCGACGACTGGGAAAAGCTGTCCGGCGCACTTGGGCGCCTCAACGAAGCGCCAATGCTGATCGACGAGACGCCGGCGCTCAATGCCATCGAGGTGCGCTCCCGCGCGCGGCGCCTGTCCAAGCAGTATGGCAAGCTCGGACTCGTCATCGTCGACTACATCCAGCTGATGCAGGCGTCGTCGGCCGGCGAGAACCGCGCGACCGAGATTTCCGAGATCTCGCGCGCGCTGAAGTCGCTGGCCAAGGAACTCAAGGTGCCGGTCATGGCGCTGTCGCAGCTGAACCGCTCGCTTGAGCAGCGGCCGAACAAGCGACCAGTGATGTCCGACCTGCGCGAATCGGGAGCGATCGAGCAGGATGCGGACGTGATCCTCTTCATCTACCGCGACGAGGTTTACAACCCAGAGACGCAGGAAAAGGGCGTGGCCGAGATCATCGTCGGCAAGCAGCGCAACGGCCCGATCGGCACCGTACGCCTAACGTTTCTGGGCGAACATACGCGCTTCGAGAACTTTGCGCAGGCCGGCAGTTACTGAACGAACGTTTTTCCGATCTTGTCCATGGAACCCGTTTGGAAAACCCACCTCGGCACCGACGTGCCCTTCGATCCTGTCTATCACGAGAACCCGCGCGTCGAGATTGCCAGTTTCATCAATGAGCCGCCCAATGTGGTGCTGGACATCGGCTGCGGTGGCGGGGCCACCGGCAAGCTCATCAAGGCCAAGTTTCCGGGAACGCGAGTCATCGGGATCGAACTCAATCCCTATGCGGCAGCCTACGCGCGCCAGTTCCTGGACGTCGTGATTTGCGAAAGCATCGATACGGTGGACCTGGCGCAGCATATCGGCGATCTACAGGTGGGCACCGTCCTGCTCCTCGACGTGCTGGAGCATATCTACGACCCGTGGCGGACGCTGTTGCGGGTCCGGAACTGGCTGGCCCCGGGCACGCGTGTTCTGGCCAGCCTTCCGAACATTCGGAACCTGGCCAACCTCGACCAGCTGGCAGGCGGCCACTGGGATTACGGTCCGAATGGCGTGCTGGATGTAACGCACGTGCGGTTCTTCACACGCGAATCCCTGCAGGCGATGTTCGAGCAGACCGGCTACAGGATCGACCGCATCGAGCCGCTCGTCCAGCCGCGTTTGATCGATGCGGTGGTAACGCAACGGAGCCCCGGTCGGCTGCATACCGCCAATATGTCGATCGCGTACAAGGATTTCAGCGACCTGGAAGACCTCTACGCAATGCAATATGTGATCGATGCGCGGGTTCCCGCCTTGCCGTCGCCCACGATTGTCGGATGACGTAGGATCGGTCGCGGAGCATGGACGCCGGATCGATCGTACCACCGCAATCGCGAAACAGCCCCTGTCCGTGCGGCAGCGGGCAGCGATACAAGAATTGTCATGGATTGCTGGCAGAGTCAGGCGGTGCCGCCGCGGTCCCTTCACATGCCTTGCAGCGGTCAACGTATCGCGCGCCCGCCGCGGAATGGCTGGATGTGGGCGAGGATGAGCAGGACCACCTCGGCGGCATGATGGAACGCGCACTTGCGCATCAACTGGCTGCCCGCACCGGCGAGGCCGAGCGCGATTACCGTGCCGTGCTTGAGCGCGCGCCGGACACGCATGACGCATTGCACATGCTCGGCGTTATAGAACTGGGTCGCCAGAACCTCGACGAGGCGGAGTTACTGATTCGCCGCGCGATGACTTTGCGCGCTCCGCATCCGGCGATTGTGCGCAATCTCAAGTTGGTCGAAGAGGCGAAACTCACGCATCGGCGCGAGAACCCGGAACGGCTCTGCGAGCGCGCGCTGCCGATATTGTCAGATCTCCTGCGAGGTGGATCGCCGGGTCCCGCTGCACGGGCCGTCGTCGGGTCCGCCAATGCGCCCGGAGATGCGGAAATTCACCTGGTCGGCCGCCTGCATGCGCCCTTGTGCGATGATGGCTGGTTGCTCCAGCGGTTGGGACAGTTGATCGATGCGCGCATTTGGTCCCTCGATGCCCGTGGCACAGGGTCGTTTGCGAATCGCAAGTGGTTTGGAATCGACGCGGACACTGGAAGTTTCCCCCGCTTCGGCACGCACGTCATCGTCGGCGTGGACACAGAGAATTTCGACTGGCTCGACCGCGCGACGCCGGACCGCGTAATCGTGTTCTGCAGCGGCGTGACGCCGTCGATCTGCCTTGATCAGTTGCGGCGCATTGCGCGCGACGGCGCGAGGACGGTCGAACTCGCATTTTTTTCCTCCGCGGAGGCCGCAAGGTTCGGCGCAGGTCACCACGTGATCGTGCCGCCGGTGGCGTTGCCGCCCCCGCCACCGCCGGCAGCGGCGCAGGCACCCCCGCCGCGCGGCGTGTGGCGAATCGAGGAGCGAGCGCGTTGGCGACTCGGTATTGTCGGTCAAACACACCAAGCCGTGCAGGACGTCGAAGCGGGCGAAGGCCTGCAGCGGCTGCGGCACTATGCCGATGAACTCGCGATCTACGATGCGGGACGCCTGCGATTCGAATTTGGCGACCAGCGGAATGTCAGGTTCTTCGCGCGGACACCCGACGGCCTTCTGCCATTCCTGTCCCGGCTGGATGCACTCGTAGTGCGGCCGCGCACCTGGTACCACGAAAGCGGAATACAGGAATTCTTTACGGCACGGGCGCTGGGCGTCCCCATTTTGTGCCCGGCTACATCGCGATGGGCGGAGTACATGCAGGACGGCATCGACGGACTGCTCTATGAAAACGACGACCGGTTGCTCGAACTTGTTTCCGACCTTCGGACGGCCCCCGGATGGGCCGCGGATATTGGCGCTGCCGCGCGCAAGTGCACGGCGGCACTGCTCGATCCGGAAAGGCTCGGCCGAGCGTACGCCCAATTGATCCACGGTCCGCGCATAGCTGCCTCCCGACACGCCGCGCGCGCGAAATTGTCATGAGCGAACGCGAAACCAACGCAGAGCCGCTTGTGCGCGCCATTGCGTTCCACCTGCCGCAGTTTCATCCCATTCCCGAGAACGATGCATGGTGGGGAACGGGCTTCACCGAATGGACCAATGTCACCCGCGCGAAGCCGAACTTTGCGGGTCACTACCAGCCTCAACTCCCCTCCGAAACGGGCTTCTACGATTTGCGGCTGGCGGAGGTTCGCGAACAGCAGGCAGCGCTTGCGCGGGCCTATGGCATTCACGGCTTCTGCTACTACTACTACTGGTTCGCCGGCAAGCGCCTGCTCGAACGCCCCGTGGAGGAAATCCGGCAAAGCGGGCAACCTGATTTCCCGTATTGTTTTTGTTGGGCAAACGAAAACTGGACACGGCGCTGGGACGGCGCCGATCGGGAGGTGCTGATCGCGCAGAATCCGACGGCCACCGACGACGAGCAGCTAATGGCGACGCTGCTTCCGCATCTCCGCGATCCGCGTTACATCAGGGTCGATGGCAAGCCTTTGTTCATGGTCTACCGGGCGGGCGCACTGCCCGATGCGCGCCGAAGCGCGGAGAAATGGCGCAACATCTGCCTGCGCGAAGGCATCGGCGACATCTATCTCTGCGCGGCGAAGACTTACGACACCGAGGACCCGACGCAGATCGGATTCGACGCGACGATCGAGTTTCCTCCCCATGGCCTGCGTGGCACACCCGCGAACTCGCGCGTCGAGTTGTCTAATCCGAATTTCCTGGGCAACATCTTCGACTATCGCGAATTCGTATTGGATTGGCTGGCGCGGCCGGACGCGTCTTATGTCCTGCACCCGACGGTGATGCCGGGGTGGGACAACACCGCGCGCCGGCCGGACCACGCGCTTACGTTCATTAACTCTGCGCCAGAGATGTACGAGATCTGGCTGCGTGAAGTGGTCCAGCGGGTGGTGGAACAGCGGTCGCCGAACCAACGGCTGGTTTTCATCAATGCATGGAACGAGTGGGCCGAAGGCGCACACCTGGAACCTGACCAGCGGTACGGGCGCCAATATCTCGACGCGACACGGCGCGCTCTATCCGCCGCGGCCGTGGCCGGCGTGCCTTACGCGCGCTTTAGGGGCCGCCGTGACGCGACCGCGCAGGGCGCCGCGCGATGATCTCCGTCATCGTTTGCAGTGTGGACGCGGAAAAGTTCGCGGCAGTGTCGGCGAGCTATGCCCGGGCGATGGGGAGTCATGACTACGAACTGATCGGCATTCACGATGCGCTATCGTTATGCGAAGGCTACAATCGCGGGCTGCAGCGTGCCCGTGGTGGATACATCGTGTTTTCTCACGATGACGTGGAACTGCCCGGCCAAGAGCTTGGCGAGCGCATCGAACACAACTTCGCAACCTTCGATGTCTTCGGCATTGCCGGTACGACCGTACTGTCGGGGATGAGCTGGGCGCATTCCGGTCTTGCCCGCGCGCGTGGCGTCCTGACACAGTCCAAAGACAATGTCTTGGACGTGCAACTCCTTGGCGTGACCGCGCCGCAGATGGGCAGCATGCAGGCCCTTGACGGCGTTTGGATCGCGGCGAGTGCCGAGGTGGCGCGCCGCGTGGCGTTCGATTCGGTAACCTTTGATGGTTGGCATGGCTATGACACGGATTTCAGTTTCCGATGCCACCTTGCGGGTTTTCGCGTTGGGGTGGTCGCAGACATACCTCTGGTGCATGCCAGCACGGGCAAAGTCGACGCGGCGTGGCTGCACTACGCAAGGCGCTTTCGCGAAAAGCATAGTGCCAGTATCCAAGGGACGCACGGCCAATGGCTCGATGTTTTGATGAGGGTTGGCAGCACTGACGAAATGCTGGCAGCCTATGACATCGACTCATTGCGATTGCAGACCGAGATCGTGCGCAAATTGCTTGCGGCCACGTGAGTGGGGGGGCGCCGCAGCTGTACGTCTCGATGCGGTCGCTACAGCACCTCCGCCGCGTGGTCGGCCAGCCGCGAGCGCTCGCCGCGCTGCAACGTGACGTGCCCGGAGTGCCCCCAGCCCTTGAAGCGGTCGACGACGTACGTTAGGCCCGAACTGCCCTCAGTGAGGTACGGCGTGTCGATCTGCGCGATGTTGCCCAGGCACACGACCTTGGTGCCCGGCCCGGCGCGCGTGATCAGCGTCTTCATCTGCTTGGGCGTCAGGTTCTGCGCCTCGTCGATAATCAGGAACTTGTTGATGAACGTGCGGCCGCGCATGAAATTGAGGCTCTTGACCTTGATGCGCGAGCGGATCAGGTCGCGCGTGGCGGCGCGTCCCCACTCGCCGGCCTCGTCGTCCGTCTTGTTGAGCACGTCGAGGTTGTCTTCGAGCGCGCCCATCCACGGGTTCATCTTCTCCTCCTCCGTGCCGGGCAGGAAGCCGATGTCCTCACCAACAGGAACAGTGACCCGGGTCATTATTATTTCCGTATACACCTTGAACTCCAGCGTCAACATGAGACCGGCGGCCAGCGTCATCAGCGTCTTGCCGGTGCCCGCCTGGCCCAGCAGCGTGACGAAGTCGATCTCGGGATTCATGAGCAGGTTGAGCGCGAAGTTCTGCTCTCGGTTGCGTGCGGTGATGCCCCAGACGTTGTTCTTCTGGTGCGTGTAGTCCTTGAGCGTCGAGAGGAGTGCCGTCTTGCCGGTGATCTCCTTCACGATCGCGTAGAACGGTGCCTCGTCCTTCTTCTCCTGGTACAGGAACTCGTTCTGCAGGAGCGACGTGACGATCGGGCCGGTGACGCGGTAGTACGTGTGCCCGCCCTGCTGCCACGATTCCATGCCCTTGCCGTGCTTGTCCCAGAAGTCCGCTGGAAGCTCGCGCGTTCCCGCATAGAGGAGTTCGGTGTCCTCCAGCACCTTGTCGTTGAAGTAGTCCTCGGCGGCGATGCCCAGCGCGCGCGCCTTGATCCGCATGTTGATGTCCTTCGACACCAGGATCACGTCGCGCTTGGGATGGTGCTGGGACAGGTGCATTACGACCGCGATGATCTGGTTGTCGGCCTTGCCGCCCGCGAGCGACGCGGGCAGCACCGTTGATATGCTTTCGGTCTGCAGGAACAGGCGACCGGTGGCGGCGCCGTTCGACTTGGTCGACAGAGGGATGCCCTTGGCGATCGTCTCGGTAGTCTCGCCCAGCGCGGTGACCAGTTCGTCCAGGAAGCGGCTCACCTGGCGGGCGTTGCGGGCCACCTCGGTCATGCCCTTCTTGTTGTTGTCGAGTTCCTCGAGCGTGAGGATCGGCAGGTAGATGTCGTGTTCCTCGAACCTGAACAGGCTCGTCGGGTCGTGCATCAGAACATTCGTGTCGAGGACGAAGAGTTTCGTCGCGGACGCAGAGCCGGTCTTGGCGGGCTTGCGGGAGGGGAGCAGTTGCAGCGTGGACGGGGCGGGGCGCAGCTTGCGTTCGACCATGGGCCTCCAAAGGGACGGGTCGTGGATCGGGCTTCCGTCGCAATCGTGCCTAGGTTTGCCGGCGGGCACAAGGGCTGGTAGTTCCTGCCCGATCAGGGGACGACCGGTTGTGGTGTAAACGGAACAGAGGCAGGCGTGGGCTACAACGCCAGGACGGCCTTCAGGACCTCGTCCACGTGCCCGGCGACCTTGACCCCGCGCCACTCCCTAACGAGCTTGCCTGCGCCGTCGATCAGGAACGTCGAGCGCACGATTCCCCGAACCTGTTTACCGTACATGTTTTTCATCTTGATGACATCGAACTGTGAACACAGCTTTTCATCCGCGTCGGAGATGAGTTCGAACGGGAAATTCATCTTCGCCTTGAAGTTCTCGTGCGACTTGAGCGAATCGCGCGAGCAGCCGATGACGATCGCGCCGGCCTTGCGGAACTTCTTCCAAGCATCGCGGAACTGCTCGCCCTCCGTCGTGCAGCCGGGCGTGTTGTCTTTGGGATAGAAATACAGGACGACGATCTCGCCCTTGTGGTCGGACAGTCTGAAGTCGCCGCCGGTGGCGGGTGCAGTGAAATCGGCAACTTTGGGAATGGGCATGCAAGTCTCCTCGTCAGGCGGCCTCGGCCAGATCGACGTCGGCCAGGAATTCCGGGCCCTGAATGAGCAGCGTCCCGGTGCGGCCGGGAATGCTGCCGGGTCCCGTCGTGCAGCGCGGCAGCGCCATCGGCTCGACGGATTCGAACAGTGTGCGCGTCGGCCCCAGCATCCAGCCCTGCGCCCGCCAGCCGGCGATAAGTTGCTCGAACGCCGGCGCCAGCCGCATGCCCTCGAGTTCCGCATGCAGCGTGAAGACATGGCCCGCCGGTGCGGGCTCGCGCGTGCGCTCGAGAAGGTGGGCGGCCACGTTGTCCTCGGTGATGTCGCCAGTGCCGATCAGTTCGTCGAGCGTGGGCAGTGTCGTCGGAAGTTGCGGGCACCGGATAGGCTCGGCGTTCCAGACGGGCAGGTACGGGTGCGTGCCGCGACCATCGGAGCAGTAATCGAAGCCCAGACGCTGCGTGAGCCTCAACGCATGTCGGTTCATTTGCCAGCCCGCGGCGCCATGCGTGGACGGCGGCGACTTGAAGATGTCGACATACCGCGAGCACGCACGCTGCATTTCATCGTGCGTCCACTTCTCGTCGGCGTCGCCCACGCCGTCCTGCCAGCGGATGTGGTCCCAGCAGTGGATTCCGGTTTCGTGGCCGGCATCGCGCACGCCCAGCATGACGTCGGCGGCGCGGCGCCCGATGTCGGGTCCGGGAAGCAGTGTGCCGTAGAGCAGCGTCCTGATGCCGTAATGCTTGACGACCGACGTGCGCCGCACCTTGCCCACGAAGCCGGGCCGGAACAGGCGCTTGATCGCGCGCCCGGTGTGGTCGGGACCGAGCGAGAACAGGAACGTGGCCGCGACGCCGTGTTTGCGCAGGATTTCGACCAGGTTGGGAACGCCCTCGCGCGTACCGCGCAGCGTGTCGACGTCGATCTTCAGTGCGAGAAACAAGTGCCGTCCTAGTCGACCAGCCGCCGGGCTTCGGCGACCTGCCCGCGATACGCCTCGAATATGCGGGTGAGCGCGTCCTCCATGCCGACGACGGGCTTCCAGCCGAGATCGACGCATGTGTTGGTGATCTTCGGCACGCGGTTCTGCACGTCCTGGTAGCCCGCGCCGTAATATTCGCCGGCCGTGGTGTGCTGAATGGTCACCTTCTCGGCGTTGTCCGAATATTCCGGATATCGCCTGGCAAGCACCAGCATCTTTTCCGCGAGTTCGCGTACCGACCAGTTGTTGGCCGGATTGCCGATGTTGTAGATCTTGCCGGTGGCGATGCCGCCCTTGTTGGCGATGATCTTGACCAGCGCGCCTATGCCGTCGTCGATGTAGGTGAACGCGCGCTTCTGCGTGCCGCCGTCGACCAGCTTGATGTTCTCGCCGCGCACGATGTGGCCCAGGAACTGCGTGATGACGCGCGAGCTGCCTTCCTTGGCCGTGTTGATGGAATCGAGCCCCGAGCCGATCCAGTTGAACGGCCGGAACAGTGTGTAGTCGAGACCCTCCTGCATGCCGTAGGCGTGGATCACGCGGTCCATCAGCTGCTTGGCGCACGAATAGATCCAGCGCGGCTTATTGATGGGTCCTAGGACCAGTTCCGACGCCTCGGAGTCGAATTCGGCATCGCGCGACATGCCGTAGACCTCGGACGTCGACGGAAAGACCACCCGCTTTCCGTAGCGCACGGCTGCGCGCACGATCGGGAGGTTGGCTTCGAAATCGAGTTCGAAGACGCGCAGCGGCTCGCGCACGTAGGTCGCAGGCGTGGCGATCGCCACAAGCGGCAGGACGACGTCGCACTTCTTGACGTGATATTCGATCCACTCGCGGTTAATTGTGATGTCGCCTTCGAAAAAGTGGAAGCGCGGCTCGCCCAGGAGATCCGTGATGCGGTCGTTCTGCATGTCCATGCCGAAGATTTCCCAGTCGGTGGACCGGATGATTTCCTGCGACAGGTGGTGGCCGATGAAGCCGTTGACGCCGAGGATCAGGACTTTTTTCATGAGTCTTCGCCGGAAGTGTCAGCGCGTGCGGCAGCGCCGGGGTGGAGCAGCCGATCGAGCCGGCTGGGAGCGAACGTAGGAATCGCGAGCAGCAGATACATGTACATGCCGGTCCGCGGGCTCGCCAGCGACACGGCCATCGACGCCACCGGGATGGAGGCATAAAGCTTCAGGCCGCGCCAAATCTGCGCGACGACCGCGTCCGTGAGGTCGGCGGTCGCGAGTTCGCGGTGGGCGACCAGGTAGCGCAGCTGGATGGCGAGCAGCAAGCCCAGCGCGAGGAGATTGGCGCCGTAGATCAACACGGGCAGCATCAGGTGGCCGTGGTCGCCCAACAAGTCCGTCGAAAACGGCACGAACGTGACCAGCAGCAGGAAGGCGACGTTCAGCCAGAGCAGCCGGCGATCGACATGACGGACGAAATGAAACATCAGGTGATGCGAGATCCAGAAGATGGCCAGCACGAAGAAGCTGATCACATACATCGCGAAACTGTGTTCCAGCGCGACAAGGTAGGCGACGAGATCGACCGTGGTCTCGAATGCCCGGTTCTCGGGAGACTTGATGTCGAGCACGAGCAGCGTCATCGCCACGGCGAAGATGCCGTCGGCGAGCGTCTCGATGCGGGTCTTCGCGAGGCCGCGCTTGTCGAGACTGGGCATTTCCCGGTCCAGGCTCATGCGGTGGCTTCACCCAGGCGGACCGGCGCGGTACCGAAGCGGGCGGCGATGCTGGAAGGCGCGTGGATCGCGCCGTCAATTTCGAGAGACAGTACGTTGAGCGCGCCGCCGCCACCGCACCGCGCTATCAGGCATCCATCGTCGACCTCGAGCATGGGTGCCGGCGTTCCTGCCGTTCGGGCTTCGACCACGCGCGTCCGCAGGATGCGCGCCGGAACGCCACCGACGGCGGTGAAAGCCCCAGGGTACGGTGGTGCGACGGCGCGGACAAGGTTGTGAATGGTGATCGCGTCACGATGCCAGTCGATGATCCCGTCTTCCGGGCTCCGTCCGCCGAAGTAGCTGCCGCGGGAGAGGTCCTGCGGCGTCCGCGGTGCGTTGCCCGAGACAAGCGCAGGCAGCACGCGGTCGAGCGTCATCTCGGCGGCGACGGTCACCTTGTCGAAGACCTCGCGCGCGCTGTCGTCCGGCAGGATCGGTACCGCCGTTTGCGCGACGATGTCGCCGCCGTCCGGCCTGACCGTCATATAGTGGAGCGTAGCGCCCGTCTCGCGCTCGCCGGCCATCACCGCCCAGTTCACCGGCGCGCGGCCGCGGAACTTCGGCAACAGCGAGCCGTGCATGTTGAGCGCGCCGTGCGGGGGGAGCGCCAGCAGCGCAGCGCCCAGCATGCGGCGGTAATAGAAAGAGAACAGGAAATCGGGTGCCAGCGCGGCAATGCGGGCGACGACGTCGGCCGCGTTGGGATGCTCCGGCATGATGGTCGCGATCCCATATTCGCGGGCGGTGCTCGCGACGGAGCCGAACCACTGCGCTTCGCCGGGATCGTCGTCATGGGTTACGACCAGCGGCACTTCGATGCCCTGGGCGAGCAGCACCTTGAGGCAGCGCACGCCGACGTTGTGATAGGCGAAGACGACGGCGCGCGTCACGGCGCAGGCTTTCCGTCGTCGCGCGCTTCCAGCACTGCCCGGATCGTGTACCGCGGGCGTTCGCGCACCTGCTGGTAGATGCGCCCGACGTACTCGCCGATGAGTCCCAGTCCGAACAGCAACATGCCGATCAGGAAGAACGCGAGAATGTCGCGGTCCCAAAACACGTGCAGTGTTGCGAATCCCTGCCAGTCGGAAATGACGAGCCGGTAGACGATCACCACCACGTAGGCAGCCAGCGACACCGCCGACACGAACATGCCGAACATGGAGAAGAGTTGCAGCGGAAGGAGCGAAAAGCCGGTCACGAGGTCGAAGTTGAGCCGGATCAGCTTGTACAGCGAATACTTCGACTCGCCGGCCGCGCGCTCCTCGTGCGCGACGCCGATTTCAGTCGGGCTGTTCGCGAATGTGTAAGCGAGCGCCGGGATGTATGTGCTGACCTCGCGGCTTGCCGCCACGGCGTCGGCGATGTCGCGGCTGTAGGCACGCAGCATGCAGCCCTGGTCCGTCATCCGGATGCGGGTGATCTTCTCGCGCAGCCCGTTCATCGCGCGCGACGCGATGCGCCGCCACCACACATCCTCGCGCGTGCGCCGCACGCCGCCGACGTAGTCGTGGCCCGCGTCCATGGCGGCCAGCAGCCTGCCGATCTCCTCCGGCGGATTCTGCAGGTCGGCATCTAGCGTCACGACCCGCTCGCCGCGCACTCGCTCGAAGCCGGCGATGATGGCCAGGTGTTGGCCGTAGTTGGCGTTGAACAAGACGACGCGCGTGACGTCCGGACGCGCCAGGTACTGGTCCTTCAGCAGCGCCGCTGTACGGTCGCGGCTGCCGTCGTTGACGAAGATGACCTCGTAGCGGACATGGAGTGCATCGAGCGCCGGATAAAGGCGGGCAAAGAGGGCGGGGAGTCCTGCCTCCTCGTTGTAGACGGGTATGACGACCGACACCTGCGGTGCGGCCGTCAATGCAGGCGGCGTTTCAGCGGGCATGGGAGGCCAGCACGTCGGCGCACGCGGCGCAAACGCGGTCGACGTCGGCCAGCGTCAGTGAGGGATGCAACGGCAGCGTCACGGTCGTATCGGCGATGCGTTCGGTATGGGGAAGGCTGCCGCGATGATAGCCGAAGCGGCGATACAGCGTGGCCAGGTGGGCCGCTTCGTACGACATTCCGGTGCCGATGCCACGTTGTTCCAGCGCGTCGCGGAATTCGCGCCGGGTGAGCGTCACGTGCGCAAGCGGCAAGAGCGGCGCGAACATGTTCCAGCTGTGGCCGTCCTCGTCGCCGGCATAGCCCGGATGCGGCAATTCGCAGGCCGGTTCGGTGCGGAACCGTTCGAAGTAGCGGCGGACTAGCGCGCGCCGCTTGGCGTTGAACGCCGGCAATTGCGCCAGTTGCGCGATGCCCACCGCCGCGTTGACGTCGGGCAGGTTGAACTTGCCACCGGCGACCGCGACATCGCGCGTGCGGTCGGCGAGGTAGGTGATGCCGTGGAAGCGCAGCACCTCTATCTCGCGCGCTTCGCGCTCGTCGCCCATGACCAGCGCGCCGCCCTCGATTGACGTGATGTTCTTGTTCGGATGGAAGCTGAAAATGCAGATGTCGCCGAAGCTGCCGATGCGCTTGCCGCGCCAGGAGGAGCCGATTGCCAGCGCCGCATCCTCGATCACCCGCAGCTTGTGCTTCGCTGCCAGTTCGTACAGGCCGTCCATATCGCAGGGCAGGCCGGCGAAGTGCGTGGGCATGATCGCGCGGGTGCGCGGCCCGATCCGCGCGGCGACGGCGGCGAGGTCGAGATTGCGCGTCCCGGGTTCGACGTCGACGAACACCGGCGTGGCGCCCACCTTCACAATCATGTTCGGCGCCGCGTAGAACGTCATCGCCGGCGTGATGACCTCGTCGCCGGGGCCGATGCCGCACACGTTCAGCGCGAGCTCGAGCGCGGCGGTCGCCGACGACACGCAGCGCACCTGTCGGCCGCCGACATAGTCCGAAAGCGCGGCCTCGAACGCCTTGAGCTTCGGCCCGCTCGTGATCCAGCCCGAACGCAGCACCGCGGCGACGTCCGCGATCGTCGCCTCGTCGAGCGCGGGCTCCGCAAACTTCAGGTAGGGAAGCGTGCTCATCGTTGCACTCACGTCCGGGCGACGAGCCACACGCCGACGATGATGAAGCCGATGCCGAGCCAGCGCGCCACGGTGACGGTCTCTCCGAACAGGTAGAACGCGGCGATCGCGTTGATCACATAGCCCAGCGAGAGCATCGGGTAAGCCACCGACACCGGCACGCGCGACAGGCCCATGATCCAGACCAGAAGGCTGACCATGTAGCAGGCGACGCCGGCGACGAAGTGGCCCTGCGTTCCCATCTTCCAGAGCACATCCCACCAGTTTTCGCGGGTCAGCGAGATTACACCCAGCGCATTGGTGCCGGCCTTGAGCAGCAGCTGCGCGCCGGCGTTGAGCAGCACGCCGGTGAAGAGGAACGCAAAGGCGGACGACGTCATGGTCAGTTCCTGGCGACGAGTACGCGGCGGAGATCACGCGCTATCACGCGCATGGGGACGTCTTGCGCCACCAGCGCGGCGTAGTCATCGAGCTTGATCAGCGCATAGCCCTTCGGCAACGCCTTCCATTGCGGAATCCACGCCGCCTCCGTCGCTATCCCCAGGTCGGGCTCGCTGTCGAGGCCCAGCGCCATTTCGTCGCGGTAGGCCACCAGCGTCGTGGTCCGGCCGAGGTAGAACGGCAGCGTCTGGTCGTAGGTGCGAACCTGGTAGACCGGAATGCGCGGGTCGAATGGCCCGCTGCTGCCTCCGCCTTCCGCCATCGCCGCGTCGCGAACGAGATCATACGCCGAGCGCGTCGCGCGAAACGCGTCGTAGCCGACGAAGCCCAGCTGCAATCCGACGACGGTGCAAAGCGCCAGCACGGCGATGCCCAGCGATTTCGCGGCGTCCGTGCCGCGGCGGAACATGAGGTAGGCGGCGATGGCGCCGGCCGCCAAGGCACCGACCGCTGCGGCGATCCACGGCGCGAAGGCACGGAACACTTCTGCAGGGGTGTTGGCATCGGCAAGGTCGGGAATGAATCCAGCCAGCGCAACTAAGACGCCGATAGCGAGCAGCGAGGCAAGGATGGCCAGCGGTAGGGTCAGGAACGCCAGTGATCTCGGCGCCAGTTGCGCCAGCTGCCAGCCCAGGACCAGCGTCAACGCCGGGAACAATGGCAGGATGTAGGACGGGAGCTTGGAGCCGGAGAGGCTGAAGAACGCGAACACGAAGAGCGCCCAGACGAGGCAGAACTTCGGCCACGCAAAGCCGTTCGCTGCCGCAGGCGCATGACGCCAGCTGCGCGTGACCGTCCAAGTCCAGACCAGCAGCCACGGAAGGATGCCTGCCAGGAACATCGGAACGAAGTAATACCAGCTGCCCTCGCGGCGGTGCTCGTTCGTCAGGAAACGCTCGAAGTGTTCGTGGATGAAGAAGAACTGCGCAAATTCCGCATTGTCGCGCGAGACGAGAAGGAACCACGGCGCGGTCAGCAGCAGGTAGACCGCCAGCCCGGGGAGCGCGTGCAGGCGTTTCCATGGGCCTGCGTCGCGCGTCGCCAGTGTGTACAGGACCAGTGTTGCCCCGGGAATCACCAGCCCAACCAGCCCCTTGGTCAAGGTCGCACCTGCTGCGGCCGCATAGGCGACGAGCATCCAGTTGCGGCAGGCGGCGCGCCTGAGTCCATCGCGCTGGGCCAACAGGAACGCGCAAAGCGCCGCAGCAAGCCACGTGCTGAGGACGCTGTCGAGCGTCAGAAGCTGCGACATCGCGAAATGCCAGAAGGAGCCCGCCAGCGCCAGCGCCGCAAATATCCCGGCCGGCGGTCCGGCGAGACGTGCGGCCGTCCACCCGACGATCGCTACAGCGAGCAACCCCGCCAGTGCCGGGACCAGTCGCGCCGTCCATTCGCGCACGCCGAGCGTCCTGAAGGCCACGGCCATCGCCCAATACTGGAATGGCGGTTTTTCGAAATACTTGAGGCCGTTCAGGCGCGGCGTCACCCAGTCGCCCGTCGTGGCCATTTCGCGCGCGATTTCGGCATACCGTCCTTCGTCGGGGTGCTGCAGTTTGCGCACTGCGATGCCCGAAAACCAGGCGACGAGCAGCGCAGCGGCGATGAGCCACCAGGCGGAACGGGGAAGGGAGGCGAGCATGGCGAGCGGCGGAGGGGGCAGGCGGGCCCGACGGCACAGGGGATTGCGCAGGGCCTCGCATTCTACCTTGCGGCCTCGTCCGCGGCCGGTTGCCAGCCAAGGGGGTTCTCGCATAACATCGGACGCACGCAAGGGGTAAGCCGCCGGCCGATTCTCCGGCGGCTTTTTTGTGTGACTCAGTGTGCACCCCAACTTGGCGACCGCCGCATGCCCGCTCCCTTGCAGCTCTACGATAACTACACGCGCTCGCTGCGGTTGTTCGCGCCGCTCGCACCCGGCGCTGTGGGGTTGTACACGTGCGGTCCGACGGTCTACGACTACCAACACATAGGCAATTACCGTACGTTCCTTTTCGAGGACGTGTTGAAGCGTGTCCTGGAGTGGAACGGCTTTTCGGTCCGCCACGTGATGAACATCACCGACGTCGGTCACCTGACGTCGGACGCCGACACCGGCGAGGACAAGATGGAGAAGGGCGCGCGCCGCACGGGCAAGTCGGCGTGGGAGATCGCGCAGCTCTACACCGGCGCCTTCCTGGCCGATCTCCATCTGCTCAACATCGAGGACCCGACGGTCCTGTGCCGCGCGACGGACCACATCCGCGAGCAGATCGAGTTCATCGCCGACATTGAAAAAAACGGCTTTGCCTACGTCACGGCCGATGGCGTGTATTTCGATACGTCGAAGCAGAAGGACTACGGCTACCTGGCGCGCCTCAACGTCGAGGGCCAGGAGGCCGGCAAGCGTGTGGACCTAGGCGACAAGCGCCACCCGACCGACTTCGCGCTGTGGAAATTCACGGCGCCGGACGAGAAACGCCAGATGGAATGGGATAGCCCGTGGGGCCGCGGCTATCCGGGATGGCACATCGAGTGCTCCGCGATGGCGCAGAAATACCTGGGCGACTACTTCGACATTCATTGCGGCGGCGAGGACCACATCCCGGTCCACCACACCAACGAGATCGCGCAGACCGAAGCGCGCGTGGGCACGCGGCTCGCCAACTTCTGGCTGCACGGCTACTTCCTGCTCACCAACGACGCCAAGATGGCCAAGTCGGCCGGCGAGTTCCTGCGGATCTCGTTGCTGCAGGAAAAGGGCTATGACCCGCTCGCCTATCGGTACCTGTGCCTCACCGCACATTACCGGACACAGATGAATTTCTCGTGGGAAGCGCTCGACGCGGCGACGACCGCGCTCGACCGCATGCGGCAGGGGATCCACGCGCTGCCGGCGGATATGTCCGCGCAACCGGACGCCGCGTACATCGTGCGCTTTACCGAACAGGTCAACGACGACCTCAATGTGCCCCGCGCGCTGGCGGTGGCGTGGGAAGTGCTGCGCGGGGACCTGCCGCCCGCAGTACGCCGCGCGACGCTGGTCAGGTTCGACGATGTGTTCGGACTCGGCCTTGCCGCGTGGACGCCGCGCGAGGAAATCATTCCGCCGGATGTGCAGGCGCTTGCCGAGGCGCGCTCTGGCGCCCGCGCGAGCAGGGCGTGGGCCGACGCAGACCGTCTGCGCGGCGAGCTGGCCGCCGCGGGCTGGGAAATGGAGGACCTGCCCCAGGGCTACAAGCTGAAGCGTCTGAAGGGTGGCTCGGGAGCAAAGGCGTGAAACTCGCCTCGCAGCAAGATCACACGCGCGACGGCCGGCTGGTGGTCGTGTCGCGCGACCTTGCGCGCTGCGTGGCGGTGCCCGAGATCGCGCGTACGCTGCAGCACGCGCTCGATCATTGGAACGCCGCGGCGCCCGGACTCAACGCGATCTACGCCGAACTCAACGCCGGCCGCATGCCGGACGCGGAGCGCTTCGAGCCGTTGCGCGCGATGGCGCCGCTGCCCCGCGCATATCAGTGGGCCGACGGCTCGGCGTACGTGAACCACGTCGAACTGGTGCGCCGCGCCCGCGGCGCCGAGATGCCCGTCGAGTTCTGGACGGATCCGCTGATGTATCAAGGTGCATCCGACCACATGCTCGGCGCGGGTGAGGACATTGTGCTTCGGGACGAGGCGTGGGGCATCGACTTCGAGGCCGAGGTCGCGGTGATCACCGGCGACGTCGCGATGGGGACGTCGGCAGGAGAGGCGGGGAAGCACATCCTGCTGCTGATGTTGGTCAACGACGTCAGCCTGCGCAATCTGATCCCGGCCGAACTCGCCAAAGGCTTCGGGTTTCTCCAGTCGAAGCCCGCGTCGTCGTTCTCGCCGGTCGCGGTAACGCCGGACGAACTGGGGGCCGCGTGGCGGGGCGGCAAGGTGCACCTGCCGCTCGTATCGCATCTGAACGGCGAACTCTTCGGCGGGCCCGATGCCGGCACCGACATGACATTCAACTTCGACACGCTGATCGCGCATGCGGCGAAAACGCGCGACCTCACCGCGGGCAGCATCGTCGGCTCCGGCACCGTGTCCAACAAGGAAGACGGCGGACCGGGCAAGCCGGCGGCAGCAGGCGGTCGCGGTTATTCGTGCATCGCGGAGCAGCGCACGGTGGAAACCATCGTCGCCGGCAAGCCATCCACGCCATTCATGCGCTTCGGCGATCGCATCCGCATCGAGATGCTCGATGCCGGCGGACACACGATCTTCGGCGCCATCGACCAGGTCGTCCGCAGGGGCGCCTGACCCAGCGCACGTATTTCCCTTTCGAAGTTCCCGCGTCGACCGTCCGGTTTCGCGCGGACGGCTGGCCACTTCGTCGCGTTCCCCACGCGTTCGCGCTGAATTTCGCACGCTTCGTCGCTTGATTCTTGAGGGTGCAACATGGGCCCACTAGGATTCAACCTGCGAGCGACGCTCCCGACCTAAACAACGCTGAATCCAAGGACCGGGGTCGCCGCATCCAAGAGTCAGAACCGCCGCGCTGCGGGCGATTTTCCCGACGGCGCCAAGGCCAGGACGGACCCGCCCGACGCGGGAGCAGCGGGCACCACGAGAACTTGAGGACATGATGAACGACGCCACGATGCATCGCCAATTCAACCCGGAACGATCCCCGCTACTCGGGCTCGCCGCCCTCCTCGCGACCGCCGCTACGCTGGGCGCCACCGTATTGCTGCCGGCCGAATACGTGCCGGAAGGGCTAGCCTCGGGAACGCAAACGGCCGCTGTCCAGCCGATGATTCAGGTCGTCACGCTGCCGCCGGTCGAGGTGGTCGGGACGCGGGCGACGAACTCGGCCCGCAATGACCGGTGGACTCACCCCGTGCCCTTCAACAAGAACGGCTGACGCGACGAACTCGCGTCAGATGCCTTGACCGAGGTTCACGGAGTACACGTCTACCGGCGCCGACTTGCCCTTGATCTCGACCAGCCCGAGCGGCTCGATGCCGACGCGTTCGGGGAGCTTGTTGCGTGTCGCGCCGTCGATCAGGATGGCGCGGCCCGCGACCTTCGTGTGCGTCTCCAGCCGCGCCGCCAGGTTCACCGTGTCGCCGATGCACGTGTAGGTGGCGCGCTTGCTGGTGCCGGCGTAGCCGGCCACCATTTCGCCTGACGCGACGCCGATGCCGATCCGGATTTCCGGCTTGCCGGCGGCAGCGCGTTCCGCGTTGAACATGTTGACCAGCTCGATCATCTCGAGCGCGGCGCGCACTGTGCAGGCCTCGTGGTCCGGCAGAGGCAGCGGTGCACCGAAAATGGCCATCAGTCCGTCGCCGATCATCTGGTTGACGACGCCGCCGTGGCTGCTGATCGCATCGAACATCAGCGTGTAGTAGGTGTTGAGGAGGTCGATCGTCTCCTCGGGCGGCTGCGATTCGACCAGTGGCGTGAACCCGCGGATGTCCGAGAACATCACCGACGCATAGACGCGCTTGCCGCCGAGCGCGAAGCCCGAGGTCTGCAGGTCCTGCGCCACTTCCGGCGTGGCGAACCGGCGTACCATCTCCTTCAGCTGATCCTGCAGTCGTTTCTTCTCCAGGCTGGCGCTGATGCGCGCCTTGAGCAGCACGGGGTTCACCGGCTTGGGCAGGTAGTCCTCGGCGCCCAGCTCGATGCAGCGGACGACGCTTTCAACGCCCTCGAGCGACGAGGTCACGATCACCGGCAGTCCTCGCAGCGCCCGGTCGTCGAAGATCTGCTCCAGCACCTGGAAGCCGTCCATCTCCGGCATTTCCATGTCGAGCAGCACGAGGTCGAAAGGCTCCTTCCGCAGCATGTCCAGCGCGATGCGGCCGTTCTCGGCCGTTGCCACGCGATGGCCCTGCAATTCCAGGCTGCGCGTCAGCAGCAGCCGGTTGACCTTGTTGTCGTCGACGACCAGCAGGCGCGAACCGTGGCTTCCGGTGTCAGCCACGCGAGAGCTCCATCAGTGCCGAGGCTACGCGCGAATATTCAGCGTCCAGCGCGTCGAGCGTTGCGCCGTTGGCAGCGGCCGCCGGAGCAATCCCGGTCAACTCGAGGTTCTTCGCCAGCGCACCCAGCGTCAGGGCGCCGAAGGTGTTGCTGTTGGATTTGAGCGAATGTGCGGCGCGCCGGAAGCGGTCGGCGTCGCCGGCCGCCAACGCACTGCGGAGGTCCTGCAGCATCAGCGGCGCCTCGGCGAGGAAGGTGTCCACCAGTTCTCCGACGAATTCGGCGCCGGCCGTCTGCTGCAGCGCCTCGAACGTGGGACGGTCGATCGTCGCATCTGTCATGTCATCGGTCCTCCCTGACCCGTACCTGTTGCAATGCCTCGACCAGCGCGTCCACGCGGATCGGCTTGGTCACGTAGTCATCCATGCCGGCGTCCATGCACATCTCGCGGTCGCCCTGCATTGCATTGGCGGTCATCGCGACGATGCGCGGGCGCTTGTCTCGTGGCGCCGCCGCGGTGATGCGCCGCGACGCCTCCAGACCGTCCATCTCCGGCATCTGGACGTCCATCAGCACGACGTCGTAGATCTGTCGCTGCACCGATTCGACCGCCTCGATGCCGTTGGACGCCAGGTCGGCGCGGTAGCCCATCTGCTGCAGCAGGCGCATCGCCAGCTTCTGGTTCACGACGTTGTCCTCGGCCAGCAGGATACGCAGCGGGTGGCGAGCGGCCATCTCGGGGTCGAGCTGCGGCTTGGCCTGGGCCGGCGCGGCGCGCGGCGCCGCGTCCTTCACGAGCAGGCTCACCAGCGTGTCGAACAGGTGCGACTGCCGGATGGGCTTGGCGAGATAGGCGCTGAACAGGCCTTCGGTGTCGCCGGCCTCGCGGCGGCCGAGCGAGCTGAAAAGTACGAGAGGCAGCACGGGCCGGCGGTCGCGGATCTGCCTGGCCAGCGTCAGGCCGTCCATCTCCGGCATGTGCATGTCGAGGATCGCCAAATCGAAGGCTTCACCCGCCTCGATCCATCGCACCGCCTCCAACGGCGATTCGGTGGCGCGCGATTGCATGCCCCACTTGGCCGTCTGCAGTTCCAGCACGCGGCGGTTGGTGGCGTTGTCGTCGACGATCAGCACGCGCTTTCCCTGTATCTCGGGCTGCAGGCCGACGAAGTCGCGCGTGCGTGTCGGAGAGACCTGCGCGGTCGGCACCTCGATTGTGAAGTGGAACGTCGAACCCTTGCCCGGGCCATCGCTCTGCGCCCACATCTTGCCACCCATCAGTTCCGCAAGACGACGGCTGATGGCGAGTCCGAGTCCGGTGCCCCCATACTTGCGCGTCGTGGAAGAATCTGCCTGCGAGAACGACTGGAACAGCCGGCTCATGGCTTCCGCAGAAAGGCCGATGCCAGTGTCGCGCACGGCGAAGGCGAGAGCAGCCCGTCCCGGCGCGGCAGGTTCCGCGGTGACGGTCAGCACCACCTCGCCGCTTTCGGTGAACTTCACGGCGTTGGACAGGAGGTTCAGCATGATCTGGCGCAGTCGCGTCACGTCGCCGACGATGGCCGGCGGCACGTCGCCTTCGTAGACGTAGGCGATGTCCAGGTGCTTTTCGGTCGCGCGCGTGCTGACCAGGTCGAGCGCGGATTCGACACACTCGCGCAGGTCGAATGGGTGTGCCTCGATATCCATCCGCCCGGCCTCGATCTTGGAGAAGTCGAGGATGTCATTGATGATGGTCAGCAGCGCATCGCCGGAATCGCGGATCGTGGCGACGTAGTCGTGCTGCTCGGTGTCGAGCGCAGTATCGAGCAGCAGGCCGCTCATGCCAATCACCGCGTTCATCGGCGTGCGGATCTCGTGGCTCATCGTTGCCAGGAACGAGCTCTTGGCCTCGTTGGCGGCCTCGGCGGCGGCGCGCGCCTCCTGCGTCTGCCGGAACAGCCGTGCGTTCTGGATGGCGATCACCGCCTGGTCGGAGAAGGTCCGCAAGAGCGCCTCCTCCTTATCGCTGAACGGGCGGGGAGGCTGACGGAACACGCACAGGGAACCGATGCCGTCGCCCTCCCAGATCAGCGGGCTGTACATCGCGGTGTACGGGCCGATCTCATCGGCGAGCTTGCGCGCGGCCGGCTGGCCGGAACGGGCCATCACCGTCTGGTCGATTTGTATCGTGCGCCGCTCGCGGATCGCCAGGTCCGTCATCGTTCCCTCGAGGGGCATGGAACCCACGTCGCGGACGAGCTTGTCGAAGGCCGGGCCGCGCCACGCCGTCGGGTACACGCGCCCATCGTCGCGCAGCAGCATCACCGCGAGCTGCTCGCTCGCGAACAGGCGCTGGCAGCTGTCGAGGATCTTTTCGAAGACCGGCGCGGCGTCCGATACCGAATTGCTGATGGCGTTGAGCACTTCGGCAGTCGCCGTCTGCCGCTCGAGCGCCTCGCGGGTCTCGTTGAACAGCCGCACGTTCTGTATCGCGATCACCGCCTGGTCGGCGAATGTCTGCAGCAGACTGATTTCCTCGCGCGCGAACGGATGAACTTCGTGTCGCAGCAGTGAGATCACACCGATTGCCTCGCCCTCGCGAATCAGCGGCACGTTGAGCGCCGAGCGAAACTTGTAGATTTCGACGATCTTGCGTACATCCGGAAATTCGGAGTCGAGCAGCGGCAGCACGTCCGCGACATGCACGACGGCGCGGTCCAGCACGGCGCGTCCGGCAAGCGAGGTCCTTCGGAGCGGCAGGGTCTCGACGTCCTTGTTCGACTGGTAGGTCCGACCATAGGTGGTCATCGCGCGCAGTTCCCCGCCGTCCACCAGCCAAACGCGGCTGCCGTCCGCCCGGCAGAGAATCCCGGCGCGCTCCGCCACGGCGTCCAACACCGGCTGCACGTTGGTCGGCGACTCGCTGATCACGCGCAGGACTTCGGACGTTGCCGTCTGCCGCTCGAGCGCCGCGTTGGTCTCGTTGAACAGGCGCGCGTTCTGGATGGCGATCACCGCCTGGTCCGCGAACGTCTTGAGCAGCGCATTCTCCCGCTCTCGAAGACCGTCGACCTCCCTGCGCATCATCGTGAGGGATCCGATTCCGCGGCCCTCCCACATGAGCGGCGCGACGACCACCGCCGTCCCCAGTTTCATCCGCGCCGCCGCGATCACCGCCGGTTGGGTGATATCTGCGCCCGCCGTCACGTCGCGGATCTCGACCAGCTTCCCGGAACGAATCGCCTGTTCAGTCAGTGTGCCGGCCAGGGGTCGAGGGAACGATGCCGATGTTTCCTCTTCAATCTTCGCGGCCCCGACTTCGCCCAGCGACGCGCGTGCGGCGGCGGTGAGGCGATAGATGGGAAGGGTCAGCTGACCGTCGCCGTCGACGATGCCCAGCGCGAACGCTTCGGCCGAGAAGAGCCGCTCGCAGCACTCGATGATCTTCTCGAATACCGGCGACGCGTCGGCCATCGAATGACTGATGACGTCGAGCACTTCAGACGTCGCCGTCTGCTGCTCGAGCGCCTCCTTGGTCTCGTTGAACAGGCGCGCGTTCTGGATCGCGATGACTGCCTGGTCGCCGAATGTCTTGAGCAGCGCCAATTCCTTGTCGGTGAAGGGCTTGGGCGGCTGGCGCATCGCGCAGATGGACCCGACGCCGCGGTCCTCCCACAACATCGGCGCCCACGCGACAGATGCGTGACCGGACAGCTCGATGACGCCGCGCACCGCTGCAGGAGGATCGACCATTTTCGACGTATCGGCGATGTGGTACGTCTGCCGCTCGCGGATGACGCGGCCGGTCATCGTTTCATCGGTCGGCTTTGGAAAGGTGCGAGCGACGGCTTCGAGGGCCGACCCGCGCCAGGCACCGACGTCGACCTGGCCGTCGTCATCGGCCAGGAAAATGCCCAGCTGCTCGGTCGCGAACAGGTGCTGGCAGCTGTCCAGGATCTTCTCGAACACTGGCGCCGTGTCTGCCACCGAGCTGCTGATGACCTGCAGCACTTCCGACGTGGCGGTCTGCTGCTCCAGCGCCTCGCGCGTCTCGTTGAACAGACGGACGTTCTCGACGGCGACCACGGCCTGGCGCGCAAACGTCTGCAGCAGCGCCACCTCCTTGTCGGAGTACAGTCCCGTCTCCGCGCGGTTGACGGTGATGGCGCCGATCACCTGCTGGTCGCGCAGCATGGGAACCGAAAGGCCGCTTCGGAATCCCGCAAGTCGGACGGCACTCTTCATGGCCGGAGAGTAATCTTCGTCGGAAAGGGCGAGCAGGTCGGCAACGTTAACGATTCGGCGCTCGCGGATCGCGCGGGCGGCGATTGCCGAGCTGTTCTGGACGTTCTGCGGCCAAACGGCGCGAAGGGCGGTCGTGCCGGCCTCGTCGACGCCATGAAGTGCCACGAGCTGGGCGTTCTGGCCGTCGAGGCGCGTAACCGTGCAGTAACGGGCGGCGGTCAGTGCCACGGCGCGCTCAGCGATGACGTCGAACACCGGCTGCACGTCCGTGGGCGACTCGCTGATCACCTGCAGCACGTCCGAGGTCGCCGTCTGGTGCGCCAGCGCTTCTTTAGTCTCGTTGAACAGGCGCACGTTCTCGATGGCGATCACCGCCTGGGCGGCGAACGTGCGGAGCAGGTCGACCTCATTGTCGGCAAACTTTCCGGGCTTGCTGCGGTACATCGCGATGGCGCCCACGACCTGGCGATCGCGGAACATCGGCACCGCCAGGCCGCCACGCAGGCCCGCCCTCCTGGCCACCTCCTTCATGCCCGGCGGTGCAGGGGAGTTGGCGCTGCGCTGCTGCAGGTCCGGCACGTTGACCACGGAACCCGTCCGGATTGCCTCGGCGGATATGAAAAAGGCGTCGGGCCGTGCCGGCAATCGTGTCGCCAGCAGGTCGATGAATTCCGAGTCGAGGGCGTACGAGCTCGCGAGGTGGATCAGCTCGCCGTCGAAGCGGAACACGATGCCGGACTCGGCACCCGTCAGTTTCGCCGCGCGTTCGGCAATGGTGTCGAACACCGGTTGCACGTCGGTCGGCGATTCGCTGATCACCTGCAGCACGTCAGCGGTCGCCGTCTGTCGCTCCAGCGCCTCCCTGGTTTCGTTGAAGAGCCGCGCGTTTTGGATCGCGATGACCGCCTGGTCAGCGAATGTGCGCAGCAGCGCGATTTCCTTGGCACTGAACGGGCGGGGAGGCGAGCGCACGAGATCGATGGTGCCGATTCCACGGCCCTGCCAGAGCATCGGCGCACTGATGAGTGAGAAGTTGCCGACGTGGCCCACGAGATCGATCACGTAGCGCGGGACGTTCTCCATGGCCGAAGCGTCGGGGATGTGGACGACCTCGCCCTTGCGCATTGCGCTTTCGCTGACCGACCCTTCCAGCGGGCGCGGGTAGTACTCCTTGACCATGTTGCCGAAAGCCCCGCGGTACGCCGGAAAGTCGATCATGCCGTCGTGCTCGAGGCAGATCCCCATCTCGTGCGTGCCGAACAAGCGGGCGCAGCTGTCCAGCACCTTCTCGAACACCGGCATCGCGTCCGCCATCGAGCCACTGATCACCTGCAGAACCTCGGCCGAAGCCGTCTGTTGCTCCAGCGCTTCCTTGGTCTCGTTGAACAGCCGCACGTTCTCAATGGCGATCACCGCCTGGTCGACGAACGACTTGGCGAGCGCGATTTCCTTGTCGCCGAACGCGCCGGCCTTGTCGCGCAACAATGCCAGCACACCGATGCACTCGCCCTTGCGCAACAGCGGCAGCATCAGCGAAGACTTGACCCTCGTCAGTTCATGAATGCGGCGTTCGTTCGCCGGAAGTTCGATGGCCGTCCAGTCCGGCAGGTGCAGAATCTCCTTCGCCACGATTGCCTGCGAGGGGAAGTTGTCCGCAGGATCAATCGGACGCAGATCGGCCCCCATGTCGACGGGCACGCCCCCCGGGGTGCCCGTGGCGACCTGCGAGAATTGGTTACCTTCGACACGCAGCAACGCGGTCAGGTCGCAGGACAGCAGTCGCAGCGCCGTATTCACGATCGCATCGAACACCGGCTGCACATCGGTGGGCGAGCTGCTGATGACGCGCAGGATGTCGGCGGTGGCGGTCTGGTGGGACAGCGCCTCCTGCGTCTCGTTGAAGAGCTTGGCGTTCTGCAACGCGACGCCGACGTTGGCGGCGAGTGTGGACAAGAGGCGCTCGTCGTCGGCGTCGTAGGCGCCTTCCTCATGGGTGCTCTGCACGCTGATCACGCCGAGGCTGCGGCCACCCACCGGGATGGGCACGCCCAGGTAGGACAGCGCCTGCTTGCCGATGACCCGGGCGCCTAGCTCCAGCCCGCGCCGGTCGGCCTCCTGGTTGATGATGAGCGACTTACCAGTCTGGATAATCCGGCTGGTCAGCCCCTCGCCGTACTTCATCTGCCTGAGTTCGTCGCCGAACTGGTAGGGGAAGTCGATCATGTCGGTCTGCGGGTTGTACAGCGCGACGTAGGCGACGTCCGCCTTGAACACCGAACGGATCTGCTCGCCGACCAGGTCGAGCAACGGCGCCAGCTCGAGCTTGCCGGCCAGCTCCTGCGACACCGTGTTGATCGTCGCCAGCTCGCGTGCGCGCTGTTGCGATTCCGCGAAGAGGCGGGCATTCTCGATGGCCACCGTCGCCTGCAGCGAGAGCCCGACGAGAAATTCGAGCTCGGTCTCGCTGTACGGCTGGCCGCCGGTGCGCCAGACGGCCATCACGCCCTTGACCTGCGTGCCGGCAAGCAGCGGCGCCACCATCAGGCGCTCGTTGTCGGTGCGATCTGTACCGGAAATTGTGACGGCGCGCGGATCGTTGCCAGTGTCGTTGACGAACTCGGCGCGTCCGGCCTCGATCAGACTGCCGATGATGCCGACGCCCGGCTCGATCGTTTCGGATAGCAGGTTCTCGGCGATTTCGCCCACGGCGACGATCGCGCGGTACAGGTTCTTGCCGGTCTCGGGCAGAAAGATCGCCGTGGAATCCGCGTTGAGCAGGTCCTTCGCATGCCGCGCGATGCGGTCCATCACCGTGGACAGGTCGAGCGTCGAGGAAATGTCGCGGCCCACCTCCGCCAGCGCGCCGGCCTCGCGCGTCCGGCGCTGCGTCTCATCGAAAAGCCGCGCGTTCTCCAGCGCGATGCTCATGCTGTTGGCGAGCGTCTGCAGCAGGCGCACGTCGGAAGGGCTGAACGCGTGCTCGCGGTCCAGGTCGATCAGGTTGATTAGCCCGCGCGCCTGGTCGCCGACGATCAGCGGCACGAACACTGCGGACTTCTCATCCTGTGTGCCCACCATCGTGTAGCTGCCGAATTTCGCGGAGGCCTCCTCGATGTTCTCGTTGATGACCAGCGTCTCCCGGGTGCGCAACACGTGGGCGGCAAAGCCGGAATCGGCAAGGGCGTGGGACTCGATTGCGATGCGCTGATTGCCCTCGAAGACATAGGGATAGTGAATGAGATTCGCCTTCGGGTCGTAAATGCGGATGCCGATGTCGGCCTGGTTGAAGATCTCGCGGATCTTGTCGCCGACGGCGTCGTAGATCCCCTGCATGTTGAGCTCGGCCGCCAGCGCCTGCTGCACGCTGTTGATGATGGCGAGCTCCGCCGCGCGCTGCTCGCTCTCCTTGAACAGCCGCTGCGTTTCGTCGAAGAGTCGCGCGTTCTCCAACGCCACGCCCATGCTCGCGGCAACGGTGCTCAGAAGCCTGACCTCGGGTTCGCCGAACGCATCCTCCCGTTCGTAGCTCTCCAGCAGGATGTCGCCGAACATCCGGTCTCCACCGAGGATGGGGATTTGCACCAACGAAAGCGTCCCGGCGTCGGTGCCGGGCTGTACGTAGAATCCCGCGGCCTTGATTTCGGCGGGCGTCCGGCACACTCGCGGTCGACGCAAGCGCATCAGGGTATCGACCGGCCCGCCGGGCTTGGGTGTGCGCGGCTCGTCGGCTGGAAGTCGCTTGCCGTGTTCCACGCTATACAATGTCTGGAACACATTGGCCTGCGTATCGTACCAAGTGATGCTGAGGTCGTCGCTCTTCAATACCTCCCGCAGCTTGTCGCCGACCAGGTCGATGATGGCCTGAAAATCGAGCTCCGCCGCCATGCCCTCCTGGACGCTATTGATAACCGCTAATTCCGCAGCCCGCTGTTCGGTTTCCTTCAGAAGCCGCTGCGTCTCGTCGAAGAGTCGCGCATTCTCCAGCGCGACGCCCATGCTGGCGGCGACGGTGGACAGCAGGCGCACTTCCGCCTCACCGTACACGTTCTCGCGCTCGTAGTCCTCCATGACGATGATGCCGAGTACTCGGTCGCTGGAGAGGATCGGCACGAACACCGTCGAGTGGCTGTCGTCGGTGCCGGGGACGACGCCCAGTCCCAGCTCCCTGGCATGGGCCTTGGTATGGCTGACGATGGGCTGCCGCGTGGCGACGATACGCTCCCACGCGCCGCCCGGGACGGGCTTCATCGCCGGATGCCGCATCCGGACGCCATGCTCGTACTCGTACAGGAAGTGGATGAGATCGGCCCGCGGATCGTGCCAGCGAATGCCCATGTCGCTGGTCCTGAACACCTCGCGCAGCTTGTCGCCGACCAGGTCGATGATCGCTTGGAAGTCGAGCTCGGCGGCCATGCCTTCCTGGATGCTATTGATCAATGCCAGCTCGGCGGCGCGCTGCTCCGTCTCTTTGAGTAGGCGCTGCGTTTCGTCGAAGAGGCGCGCGTTCTCCAGCGCAACGCCCATGCTCGATGCCACGGTCGTCAGCAGCCGGATCTCGGATTCCCCGAACGCGTATTCACGCTCGTGGTTCTCGAGCAGGAGGGAGCCGGTCATCCGGTCACCGCTGAAAATCGGCACGTAGATGCAGGATTGCGCCTGGTCCGTACCCGGCACCACGCTCACGCCCGACGCGATGAGCTCGGCGGGCGTATTGAAGACGACCGGCGCATGCGTCTCGCGCATCTTCTCGCTCGGCCCGCCAGGCTGGGGAATCGCCGGCGCGATCTGCAGCCGCTGGCCGTGTTCGTACTCGTACAGGTAATGCACCATCCCGGTCTTGGGGTCGGCCAACCGGATTCCGATGTCCTGGGTGCCGAGGACTTGGCGTAGCTTGTCGCCGACCAGGTCGACGATGGCCTGGAAGTCGAGTTCGGCCGCCATGCCCTGCTGGATGCTGTTGATCACGGCCATTTCGGCCGCCCGCTGCTCGGTCTCCTTCAACAGCCGCTGCGTCTCGTCGAACAGGCGCGCGTTCTCGAGCGCGACGCCCATGCTCGCCGCGACCGTCGTCAGTAGCCGTACGTCCGATTCGCCGTACGCATATTCGCGCTCATGGCTCTCGACGATGATGCGTCCAATCACCCGGTCGCTGCCGACGATCGGCACCTGGACGCTTGCTTTGGCGGTGTCCGTCCCAGGCAGCGTGCCCACCGCGGCCATCTCCGCCTCGGTGTTGTGAATGATCGGGTCGCGAACCGAAACCAGTGCCTCCCAGCCGCCGGAAACGGGCGGTCGGGAAGGGATGTCCAGCCGTTCGCCGTGCTCGTATTCGTAGAGGAAGTGGATGACCTGCGCGTCGTGGTCGAACCAGCGAATGCCGATGTCGTCGGTATTGAGGACGCGTCGCAGCTTTTCACCGACCAGGTCGACGATCGCCTGGAAGTCGAGCTCGGCGGCCATGCCTTCCTGGATTGAATTGATCACCGCCAGCTCGGCGGCGCGTTGCTCGGTCTCCTTGAGCAGCCGCTGCGTTTCATCGAAGAGGCGCGCGTTTTCCAGCGCGACACTCATTGCGGAGACCACCGTCTGGAGGAGTCGCACGCTCGCCGCGTCGAACGCGTGCTCGCGCTCGTAGTCGCCGACGCCGACCAGCCCGACGACGCGACCGCCGGCGACGATGGGCACGGCGACGAACGACTTCTCCATCTGCGTGCCGGGAATGCTGACGGACCCGATCTCGGCCATCCGGCGCTCGATGTCCTCGTTGACCAGCCACGTCTGGCCGGTCTCGATGACGACCTTCGAAACGCCGCCCAGCGACACCGGTGGCGCGCTGATGCGTTGGCCGCGGTCCTTGAGGTACGGGAAGAAGACTTGCTGCTTGGCCGAGTCGTACAGGCGGATGTCGATGTCCTGCGAATGGAGGACCTCGCCCAGCTTCTCGCCCACGAGGTCGTAGATCGCCTGCATGTCGAGCTTTGAGGCGAGCCCTTCCTGGACGCTGTTGATGATCGCCAGTTCCGCTGCGCGCTGCTCGGTCTGCTTCAACAGGTTCTGCGTCTCGTCGAACAGGCGCGCGTTCTGCAGCGCAACGCTCATGCTGCTGGCCAGCGTGGACAGCAGGTTCACGCTTTGCTCGTCGTAGGCGTTCTTCCGGCTGGAATAAAGGGCGATCACGCCCAGGGCCTCCTCACCGGACAGAATGGGAACCCCGAGATAGCTCTGACCGATGTCGGGGGAAGACGAATCGCCAATGAGCTTGGCGCCGTAATCCTTCGCTCGCTCCATGAAGTTGTCATTGATCAGAAGCGGCTCGCGTGTCGTGATGACATGTCCGGTCAGTCCGGCGCCGAGCGGGAACGGCTCAACCGGGAAGCGCTCGCCGTGCTCCAGGTAATACGGCATCGTGACCTGTCCGCTCCCACGGTCGTAGAGCGCGATGGACATGTCTGTCGTGCCGAAGATCTCGCGGATCTTGTCTCCGACCAGGTCGATGATCGCCTGGAAGTGGAGCTGCGCGGCCAGCCCTTCCTGGACGCTGTTGATGATGGCCAGTTCCGCCGCGCGCTGCTCCGTCTCCTTGAGCAGCCGTTGCGTCTCGTCGAAGAGGCGCGCGTTCTCCAGCGCGACGCTCATGCTGCCCGCAAGCGTCTCCAGCAAACGCACGTCCGAATCGGCGTACGCGTGTTCGCGATGGATGTTGCTCAACTGGATTAGCCCGCGCGTCTGGTCGCCAACCTTTAGCGGCACAAGCAACTGCGATTTCGGCTCCCTGACGTCGGCCATCATGTAGGAGCCGTACCGGTCGGAGACCGCCTCCGAGTCCTCGTTGATCACGAGCATCTCGCCGGTCCTGATCACATGGGCGCCCAAACCCCGGTCGCCCAGCAGATCGGACGGAATGATGTGCCGCCGGTCGTCGTAGAACGTATACACATAGGATACGAGGTCGGTCGCAGGATCGTAGATACGGATCCCGACGTACGAATCGCCGAACACGTCGACCAGCTTGTCGCCGACAACGTCGTAGACGCCCTGCAGGCTCAATTCCGCGGCCAGCGCCTGCTGCACGGCGTTGATGATGGCAAGCTCCGCAGCGCGCTGCTCGATCAGCTTGCTGGATGCCTGCAGTTCCTCGGTGCGGGCAGCAACCTTTTGCTCCAGCCCCTGCGACCACTGCGCATTGTCCAGCGCCACCGCGGCCTGGCTCGCGAGCATCGCCAGCAGGTCGCGGTCGGCATCGTTGAAGCGGCCGAACGCGCCGTCGATGTCGGCATACAGGTACCCCAACAGCACGTTCTGCGCGATTAGCGGCGCGACGATGTGCGAGCGCTGCTTCAGCGCGTTGCCGGTCACCGGACTGTATGAAAGGCTGGCTGCGCGCGTGCGCCGCACATCCAGCAGCGCCGGGGTCACGTCGTCCAGCAGCGTTTGCGCGTCTTCGCCGGAAGGCACCAGCGATCCCGCAAGCGTCAGTCGCTGCGCCGACTCCCGCACGAGCAGCACGCGTTCGGCGCCGGAGAGCTCGGTCGCCTCGTCGATCAGGAACTCGTGCAGCTCGTCGGCGCTGCGCAACTCGTTCAGGCGCAGCCCGGTGTCGACCAGGCGTTCGAAAGGTTCGCGCAGGCTGGTCTCGCCGGACAGGTGCGGGATGCGCGGCGCCTTGCCCTTCGCGGCGGTCGTCGCGGCAAGCCATGCGGTAGCGATTTCGCGATGAACGTCGATCTTGTTTAGGTAGTTGCGGCGCAGTCCGGCGTCGCTCATGTCGGCGATGGGCCTGCACAGCAGCCGGTAGGCGCGGGCGAGCGCGCGGCCCGCGGCTGCCATCTTGCCGTTGGACGCCAGCGCCCGGTGGTGCTGCCACCACAGCATCGGCGCGTCCATGTCCTCCATCGTTCCCGCGCCGTGGGCTTCGTGAATTTCGGTCGCGCGTTGCGTGGAGATGAGTGCAGCTTCCCGTTCCCCGGCAGCAAGATGGGCTTGGGCGAGCATCGCCAGGCAGTTGATTTCCAGCGAATCCTCGTCGGAATCTCGGAGCAGGCTCGCGGCTTCCGCGAGATACGGTATGGCCGTCTGCGGATCACCCTCTCGCAAAGCCGCTTGTCCCAGGCCCAGCGGCCGGTAAAGGTTCTGGCGCGCGTCGCGGGCCGACTCGTGCAGCACGATCGACTCCTCGAGGTACGTCCGTGCAGCGACGCGATGTCCCAGTCCATACTCGACCACGGACAACATGAACTGGCTGTTGCCGGTGCTTTCGTAAATGCCGGTCCGACGCGCCATCGCAACGACGTCGAGCAGCAGGCGCCGGGCGCGGCGATAGAGGCCGAGCTGAGCGTACGCCAGCCCCATGTTGTGCATGCAGGTGGCCTGGCGTTCGAGATAGCCGGCGGTCGCGAACGCCGCATTCGCCTGGCCCAGCAGGCGCAGGTTTTCGGCGAGGTTGGATTCATTGAACGTCAGGATGTTGCTGGCGTTGCCAATCCCGTAGAGGTCGCCGCTGCGCCGCGCCAGCGCCAGCGCTTCGTGCGCCGCCTTCGTGGCGTCGATGGCGCGGCCAAGACCGCTGCGTGCGATGGCCAGCGCCCACGATGCGCGTCCCTCCCCGATAGGGTTCCCCATGCTCTTGAACAGCTTGATCGCGTGCATGGCGGATTTGGCGGCCGGCTCGTTCAGGCGCAGGCGGAACTGCGCTTCGGCGAGGCGAAACAGGCTCGTGGCCTCCAGCTGCGGCAACTTCGCCGAGCGTGCGGCCTTCAGTGCCTCGCTGGCCGTCGCCAGCGCGGCCCGCAGGTCGCCCGAGCGCATTTCCGCGACGGCACGGCGATTGAGCGCCTGGGCCAGAAACGCGGGCTTGCGCGCGCGGTGCGCGATCGCGAGCATTTCCGCGGCGTCGGCGCCCGCCCCAGACTGGTTGACCTGGGCGATGAAGCTTTCAGCGCGGAGGTCCAGGAGATCCAGGCGCTGGCCCGGCCCCACGCTGGACTTGGCGAGCGCGGCAGTTGCCATTGCGATGGCCTGCGCATGCTGCCCCGCCCACGCGAGGTCGGCCACTTGCTGGAGGGCTGCGGGCGCGGTATTGGTGGCGGCGCGCGTGGCGGGGCCGGACGTCATGTTCTTCTTTTTCTTCGGCGTACCGGACATAAGCGGGACAAGCGCTCCATTGGGCATCGATGCCCGATGCCTCGGGCGAGGTAGCCGGATATTAGACTAGAGTCGCCGCCGCGCGAAACGGCGCGCTGCGGCGCGTCTAGTAGAAGCGTTCGACCGCGCCGGTGTAGAGCACAGGTCCCTGCGGCGCGCCGGTGGGCGAGCCCCCGGCAACCTCGAGCGACACGGCGAGCGCAGGGACGTTGGCCAGCACGACGTCGGGCGGCGCGGGCAGCGCAACCCGGCCCACGCCGCTGCCGGGGATCACGCCGAGCGACTTCGGCGGCAGATCCTTGGGCAGCATCCACAGTTCCAGCGACTTGCCGGCCGGTACGGTGGCCGCGCCGACCACCTTGACGGTCAGTGTGCGTTCGCCGCGCAGCATCGTGGCGATCAGCGCCGGCTTGGCGTCGGGACCGGCCAGCACGGCGACGATCGGCTGCTCGGGCGCCCGCGTTCCGGGCGTGAACAGCGTGACGCCGAACGCCATGGCCAGCGCAAAGCTCGTCAGCGCGAAGCTGCGCCAGAAAGCCACGCGCGCCCACCAGGGCAAGTCGACTCCGGAGCCAGCCGTCGCGGCGCCAATCCCCAGCCGATCGGCGATCGCCGTCCAGACTCGCGGTGGCGGCGTGATCGGCGCCACGCCTTCGCTCAGTGTCGCAAGGCGCATTTCCCAGTCATGGATCGCGGCGGCGACCGTGGCGTCGACCCGCGCCACCCGCGCCAGGCGCAGCCGCGCGCGAGGCGACAGCGTGCCCAGCGCGTAGGCGGAGGCCAGCGCGTCGAGTCGTTGCGGTCGGTCGGGTCGGGACAGGTTCATCGAGTTCGTCGGGTTGCGTAGCTCAGTTGCGTGCCTCAGTTGCGTACATAACCGGCGCGGTCAAGGCAGGCCTTCAGCCGCTCGAGGCCGCGGCGCACCCACGACTTGACGGTTCCCAGCGGCTGCCGGAGGTGGTCGGCCAGTTCGGCGTGCGTTAGGCCCTGGTAGTAAGCCAGCGCGATCGCCTGCTTCTGACCGGCGTCGAGCGCATCCACGCATGCGCGAACCGACTGTGCGTCTGCACCCGCAAGCAACATCTCGACGGGCGTCGGATCGCCCGACGGCAGGTCAAACTCCTTGCCGTCGTCGTCATCGGAGGTCATCCTGACGGTGTCGAGCTCGCGCCGCCGCAGCTGGTCCAAGCAGCGGTTGCGCACGATGGCCGCAAGCCAGGTCATGGGCTGGCTTTTCGCCGCCTCGTACGAACCCGCGTGGTGCCACACGTTCACGAACGCCTCCTGCAGGACCTCCTCGGCTGCTGCCCCGTCCTTCAGGATACGTGCGGCGACGCCGTATAGATGCGCAGAGGTTTCCTGATACAGCCGCGCGAAGGCGGCCTGGTCGCCCAGCGCCACCCGCGCCATCAGTGCCGTCAGGCGGACGCTGCGGTCAGTGGGCTTCGCGCTTTCAGCCGCCACCCTGCGACCGCTCCTTCTGCCACAGGACGTCCGGCCGGCCCGCGGCGTGATTGATCGCGCGGGCGAGGACAAACAGCAGGTCGGAGATGCGGTTCAGGTAGACGCGCGAGCGTTCGCTGACGGATTCCGTGGCGGCAAGGCGGATCAGCAGGCGTTCGGCGCGCCGGCACACCGTGCGCGCGACGTGGGCGAGGGCCGCGGCCCGGGATCCGCCGGGCAGGATGAACTCCTTCAACGGCGCCAGGTCGGCGTTGAACGCTTCGACGACCGCCTCGGCTCGTGCGACATGCGCATCCGTGATCGCGAAGTGGCCCGGAATCGATAGTTCGCCGCCCAAGTCGAACAAATCGTGCTGGATGTCCGTCAGGCACGCTGCGATGGCCTCGGGCAATGGCTCGGCCAACAGGACGCCCAGCACCGAATTGAGCTCGTCGATGGTGCCGATCGCCTCGATGCGCGGCGAATCCTTGGCCACGCGCGAACCGTCGCCCAAGCCCGTCTCGCCGGCGTCGCCGGTGCGCGTCACGATCTTCGACAGCCGATGACCCATGGTCGTTGCAGCCTGAAACGTCGGTGGATGGTCGGCCGAGGGTAGCGAAATCGGCCCAGGCGGGCAAGCGAACCAATCGCAGGCCCTTCGCATTTGTTAGCATGGACATCCTGCGCCGCGAACGTGGAGGACCGCCGTGAATCCTTATGAGCAGCATCTCGACCGCAACGCCGCCAATTTCGCGCCGCTGACGCCGCTGTCCTTCATCGCCCGCACCGCGTACATCTGGCCTCACAGGGTGGCGGTCATTCATGGCGACCGCCGCTTCACCTGGGAGCAAACCTACGCGCGTTCACGGCGGCTCGCCTCTGCCCTCGTGCGGCGCGGATTCGGCAAGGGCGACACGATTGCGGTGATGCTCGCCAACACGCCGGAGATGATCGAAGCCAATTTCGGCGTCCCGATGATGGGGGGTGTACTCAACACGATGAATACGCGCCTCGACGCGGAGGCCATCGCGTTCATGCTGGCGCACGGCGAGGCGAAGGTATTGCTGACCGACACCGAATTCGCGCCGACCATGGCCAAGGCGCTGGCCGCGCTGCCGGTCAAGCCGCTGGTCATCGACATCGCCGACATGAGTGGTCCGGGCGGCGAGTTGCTGGGCGACACGGATTACGAGGCGCTGCTTCAGGAGGGCGATCCAGAATTCGCCTGGGCGCCGCCCGCCGACGAATGGGACGCGATCTCGCTCAACTACACCTCCGGTACGACCGGCAACCCCAAGGGCGTCGTCTATCACCATCGCGGCGCGTATCTCAACGCGCTGTCCAACATTATCGACTGGGGCATGCCGCGGCACGCGGTCTACCTGTGGACGCTGCCGCTCTTCCACTGCAACGGCTGGTGCTTCGCGTGGACCGTGGCCGCCAATGCCGGCACCAACGTGTGCCTGCGCCGCGTGGAGGCGCAAGGCATCTTCGACGCCATCCGTGAAAATGGCGTGACCCATTATTGCGGCGCGCCGATCGTGCATTCGCTGCTGATCAACGCGCCGGAGGAGATGAAGCGCGGCATTTCGCACAAGGTGCACGGGCTGGTCGCCGCCGCCGCGCCGCCGGCCGCCATGATCGAGGGCGCCGAGCGGATGGGGTTCGACATCACCCACGTCTACGGATTGACCGAGGTGTACGGTCCGGCGTCGGTGTGCGCCAAGCATCCGGAGTGGGACGCGCTCGACATTGGCGCGCGCACCGAACGCAATGGCCGGCAGGGTGTCCGCTATACGTGCCAGGAGGGCATGACCGTGTTGGACCCGGTGACGATGGAGCCGGTGCCTTGGGACGGCAAGACGATGGGCGAGATCATGTTCCGCGGCAACATCACGATGAAGGGCTACCTCAAGAATCCGAAAACGACGGATGAGGCGTTCGCCGGCGGCTGGTATCACACGGGTGACCTCGCGGTGATGCAGCCGGACGGGTACGCGAAGATCATGGACCGCTCGAAGGACATCATCATCTCGGGCGGCGAGAACATCAGCTCCATCGAGGTCGAGGACGCGCTGTATCGGCACCCGGACGTGCTGACGGTCGCGGTCGTCGCGCAGCCCGATCCGAAATGGGGCGAGACGCCCTGCGCATTCGTGGAGCTCAGACCCGGCGGCAAGGCAACGGAATCGGAGCTCATCGCGCATTGCCAGGTGCATCTCGCGCGCTTCAAGGTACCGAAACGAATTGTGTTCGGCGACGTCCCGAAGACGTCAACCGGCAAGATCCAGAAATTCCTGCTGCGTGAGCGCGTCCGGTCGACGTCGGCGATTGCGTAGCCGGCGCTAGTCGCTCGCCGCCACCACGGCCTCGGCCGCGGCCAGATCCTCGAGCGCGAAACCGACGGACTTGAACACCGTGACCTGGTCGTCGCGTGCGCGACCCGGGTGCGCGCCGCGTGCGAAATCCCGCAGCTCCGCCGCGACCTTGCCGGCATCGATGGCGCCGCTCGCGATCGCCTGCACGACGTCGCCGCCTTCCGCAAGGGCTGCCTGCCGGTCGTCGACGACGATGAGATCGGCGCGCTGCATTGCGGCGTCGTCCGTCTCGCGCATGTGGCGCTGGTACGCGCCGACCAGGTCGACGTGCGTTCCCGGTGCAAGCCAGCGGCCGAGGACGAGCGGCGTGGTCGAGAGTGTGGCGCAGGACACGATGTCGGCACCCACCACCGCGGCTTCGAGGTCCGTTGTCGCGTGGGCGGGAATGCCCGCACGCGCGCATTCGTCGGCCATCCGCTCGGCGTGCGCCGGGGTGCGGCTCCAGATGACGACCTCGTCGATCGAGCGGATGTGCCGGTGCGCGTCGATCAGGCCGCGGCTCTGCCGTCCGGCGCCGACCATCAGCAGCCGGTGCGCGTCGTGGCGGGCGAGCTTGTCCGCGGCGTACGCCGACGCGCCGGCGGTCCTGCGCGCGGTCAGCTCCTCGCCGTCCATCGTCGCGACGGCCGCGCCGCTGGTCGCGTCGAACAGCACGTAGACGGCGGCGACCGAGCGCTTGCCGAGCACGGCGTTGCCGGGAAACACTGTCACCAGCTTGACGCCGATGTGACGTCCGGTGCGCCACGCCGGCATCAGCAGCAGCGATGCTGAGGGCAAGCCCGGCACGTCGATCGCGTGATTGACGCGCAACGGGGCTTGGACCTGCCCGCGCAGCGCTTCGTCGAGCGCAGCGAGCATTCGTGGCCAGGGCAGGCGCGCGCGAATGGTCGCGGCGTCGAGGAACTGCATCAGTCGGGTGTTTCGGCCAACGATAGCAGCGACGCATTGCCGCCGGAGGCCGTCGTGTTGATCGTTATCGTGCGCTCGCACACCAGCCGCGCCGCGTCGTAGCCGCCGGCGCCTGCGACCACGAGAGGGACGATCGGGCCCGGACGTGCTGCAAGTTGACGTCGCAGCGCGTGCGCAGCGGTCGCATCCCCCGCGAACAGCACGACGTCGGGACCGGCGGCCAGCGGGTCGGGCACGAGCTCGCAGCCGTCGCCGACGATTCTGCGCACGCGGTCACCGAGCGCCGAAGCCGCGAGCAACGCTACGTTGCCGGTCGCCACGGCGGCGCGCGCCTGCTCGGTCAGCGCGCTTTCCGCTTCTGCGATGCACGCGATGCGGCCGCGCGGACGCAGGTACAGCGTGTTCGTTTCGCCGGTCGGTCCGGGCAGCGTCACGCCCTCGTTCACGTCGGCCGGCAACGGCAGCGGTGCGCCTTTCACCAACCGTTCCAGGTAGTGCGGCCCGCCCGCCTTGGGGCCGGTGCCCGACATCCGGTCGCCGCCGAAGGGCTGCACGCCGACGACGGCTCCGACGATGTTGCGGTTGACGTAGATGTTGCCCGCCAGGACGCGCGCGCAGACGGCTTCGACGGTCTCGTCGATCCGCGTCTGCACGCCGTGGGTCAGGCCATAGCCCGTGGCGTTGATTGCGTCGAGCAACTGCGGGAGCTGGCCCCCCCGGAAGCGCAGGACGTGCAGGACCGGACCGAAGACCTCGGCGGTGAGCGCGCGCAGATCCGGAATGGTGATCAGCGTGGGCGGAAAGTACGTGCCATGAGCGCAATCGCCAGGTAGCGGCAGCTGGAACACGTCGGCACCACCGGCACGCATGCGCGCCACGTGGGCCGCCAGCATCGCCTGCGCCTCGGCATCGATGACCGGGCCGATGTCGGTCGCAAGGACTGCGGTGTCGCCGATGCGCAATTCCTGCATAGCGCCCTTCAGCATTGTTATCACGCGGTCGGCGATATCGTCCTGCAGGCAAAGCACGCGCAATGCCGAGCAGCGCTGGCCCGCGCTGTCGAACGCGGACGTCAGCGCGTCCGCCACCACCTGCTCGGACAGCGCGGAACTGTCCACGATCATCGCGTTCTGGCCGCCGGTCTCGGCGACCAGAAGCGCGTCATCGGCGCGTTGCGCGAGCGTTCGATTGATGAGTTGCGCCACCGCGGTGGAACCGGTGAAGAGGACGCCGGCAATGCGCGGATCGGCGACCAGCGCCGCGCCGACCGTCTCGCCAAAGCCGGGGAGCAGTTGCAGCGCGGCACGCGGCACGCCGGCGCGATGGAAAAGCTGCACCGCAACGGCAGCAATCAGAGGCGTCTGCTCGGCGGGTTTGGCCAGCACCGGGTTGCCGGCGGCGAGTGCCGCGCTGACCTGTCCGACAAAGATGGCGAGCGGGAAATTCCACGGCGCGACGCACGCGATCGGACCCAACGCTTCGGCGCCGTCCAGCGTTCGTCGCGCCTGCAACGCGTAGTAGCGGCAGAAGTCGGCGGCCTCGCGCACTTCGCCTACCGCGTTGGCGAGCGTCTTCCCGGCTTCACGCGTGGCCAGCGCGATCAGCGTCGCGCGTTCGCTTTCGATCAGGTCGGCCGCGCGGTCCAGGCACGCGGCGCGCTCGGACGCCGGAACGCGGGACCATGCGGCGCCACCGCTGACGGCAAGTCCGACCGCATGCTCCACGTCGGCGGCCGTGGCGTCGACGACCGTGCCGACGATGTCGCGGCGGTCGCACGGATTGGTAATCGTCGCCGGTTCCTGCGGAGGCCGCGGCGATACGTCACCCAGCATCGGCATCGCCGCGAAGCGCGCCGGTACGGCCGCCAGTTCGGCGTCGAGCGCGCGCAACGAAATTTCGTCGGAAAGATCGATGCCGCGGGAGTTCCTGCGGTCGGGGTACAGCGCGATCGGCCGCGGTATGCGCGGATGCGGCGTGCCGCCGGTCTCGAGCGCGCGTGCCACCGGATCGGCGACCAGGTCGGCGATCGCGACGTTCGGGTCGACGATGCGGTTGACGAACGACGAGTTGGAGCCGTTCTCGAGCAGGCGGCGCACCAGGTAGGCGAGCAGCGTTTCGTGCGATCCGACCGGGGCGTAGATGCGGCAGGCGTCCCCCCAGTTCTCCTGCCCCACCACCTGGTCGAAGAGGCTTTCGCCCATCCCGTGCAGGCACTGGAATTCGAAGTCGCCACCGGCCGCCAACGTGTGTACGGCGGCGATCGTGAACGCGTTGTGGCTCGCGAATTGCGGGTAGATCGCATCCGGCGCCGCCAGCATCGCCTTCGCGCACGCCAGGTACGCGACGTCGGTATGCACCTTGCGCGTGAATACGGGGTAGCCGGCGAGCCCGTCGACCTGCGCGCGCTTGATCTCGGCATCCCAGTAGGCGCCCTTCACCAGGCGCACCATGAAGCGGCGCTGGTGCCTTCGCCCTAAGTCGACCAGCCAGTCGACGACGGCGCGTGCGCGCTTCTGGTAGCACTGCACGACGAAGCCCAGTCCATTCCAGCCGGCGAGCGCCGGATCGGCGGCGAGCATTTCGAGGATGTCGAGCGACAGGTCGAGCCGGTCGGCTTCCTCGGCGTCGATATTGAAGCCGATGTCGTAGCCGCGTGCCAGCCGCGCGAGCCGCGCCACAGTAGGCACGAGTTCGCCCAGCGCCCGCGCACGCTGCGCTCGCGAATAGCGCGGGTGCAGCGCCGACAGCTTGATCGAGATGCCAGGCCCCTTGTAGATGCCGGCGCCGCGGCCGGCCTTGCCGATCGCGTGGATTGCCGTTTCGTAGGCGGTTAAATAGTGGTGCGCGTCGTCCATCGTCAATGCGGCTTCGCCCAGCATGTCGAACGAATAGCAATAGCCGCGTGCGACGCGCGGGCGCGCATTGTCCAGCGCCTCGTCGATGGTCCGGCCGGTGACGAACTGCTTGCCCAGCAGCCGCATCGCCAGGTCCACGCCCTTGCGGACCAGCGGTTCGCCGCCCTTGCGCAGCAGCGACGACAGCGCCTGCTCCATCGCCGAATCGCTGCGCGAGTCGACGAGCTTGCCGGTGACCACCAGCCCCCATGCGGCGGCGTTGACGAACAGCGACGGGCTGCGGCCGACGTGCGAGCGCCAGTCGCCTTGCGCGATCTTGTCGCGGATCAGGCGGTCGCGCGTGGCGGTGTCAGGGATGCGCAGCAGCGCTTCGGCCAGGCACATGAGCGCGATGCCTTCGCGCGATTCGAGGGAGAATTCGAGCATCAGCGCATCGACGCCACCGGCCGTCGTCCGCGATTTCCGGACGCCTTCGGCCAGCGTCGTCGCAAGGCGTTGCGTCGTCGCCAGCTGTTCCTTAGCGAGGCGGGCCTCGGAGGCCAGCGCCAGGACCGCGGCGGACTCGTCGCCGCGATAGTCCAAGGCAATGCGCTCGCGCAATGTGGCGGCCGTGGTGTAGGGAAGGGCGAGTGGAAGTGGTCTATCGCTCACGGCCGGCTCACGTTGGCGGATGCGTTCCAATGCTGCGCCGGCCATGAAGATACGCCAACCGGCGGCGTATCATACCGGCTTGCGCGGCCGCGGTACGGCCCTGGATGGCTTGGCGCACGCCGAATTTCACGCGGGAGCTCACGATGGACGCAACGGTAGACGCCGGTACCCAGCCGTATGCGTTGGTGGACGCCCGCGAAGGCGTGGCTACCGTGACGCTGAACCGCGGCGACCGCTTCAATGCGCTGTCGCTGCCCATGATCGCCGCGCTCGAAGCGGCGTTCGATGATCTCGAGGTAGATCGCAGCGTTCGCGCCATCGTGCTTGCCGCCCGGGGCCGGGGATTCTGTGCGGGCCACGACTTGAAGGAAATGCGCGCGCATCCGGATCTCGCCTGGCAGCGGGAACTGTTCGGCGCCTGCGGCAGGATGATGCAGAAAATCACGCAGCTGCCGCAGCCCGTCATCGCCCGGGTCCACGGCATCGCCACGGCCGCCGGCTGCCAGCTGGTGTCGATGTGCGACCTGGCCGTTGCGGTCGATACCGCGAAGTTCGCGCTGCCCGGCGTGAACGTCGGCGTCTTCTGCTCGACACCGGCGGTGGGCGTCGCGCGCAACATCGCCCGCAAGCGTGTGATGGAAATGCTGCTGACCGGCGATATGATCGACGCCCCGACGGCGTTGGCATGGGGGCTCGTCAACCGCGTCGTGCCTGAAGCGGGGCTCGACGCGGCGGTGAAGGCATTCACGGACATCATCACGGCCCGGAGCCCCGCCGTCGTCGCGCTGGGCAAGCGCGCGTTCTATCAGCAGGTCGACCGGGGACTGGCCGGCGCCTATGAAACGGCGGGCGAGGCGATGGCCTGCAACCTGCTCGAACCGGACGCCGCCGAAGGCATCGACGCATTCCTGGGCAAGCGCCCTCCGGCGTGGCAGCGGCCGTGACCCCGGGGACATGCCGCCGATGTGCCCGGTTGTTTGCCGGGATCCCCATCGATCGGTAGTACCATCGACGTTTCGAGCTGTGGGTTGACCTGTGTCAACGCGGCCGCGTCCGAATCGTGCACCAATGCGCGGTAGCGGGTGCCGCCCGGCGGGTTACCGATTCGATAACAAGGCAAGGAGGGGATGATGGCTGAAATGACCCAGGTGAACTGGAAGGCGATTGACGAAGATCCGAGATTCCAGCAATTGCACCGGAAGAAAACCCTGTTCTTGTGGGGATTGATGGTCTTCTCGATGGTCTATTATTTCCTGTTGCCGATCGGCGCAGCCTATTTCCAGAATCTGTTCATCATCAAGGTGTGGGGCCCGGTCAACGTCGGCATCCTGTTCGCGCTGTCACAGTTCATCGTCGCTTGGGGTCTCGCCTGGTACTACTCGCACCACGCGAATGCGGTCTTCGATTCTGAAGCCGCGGCAATCGTCCAGGATGTCGAGAAGAAGCTGGGAGGCCGCAAATGAATAGCCGTCGCCTCGCAGTCATTGCCGGACTCCTGACGCTTTGCGCGATCGCCACACCGGCGTTCGCCCAGGGTGCGGTGCCGGAAAAATTCCGCTGGCTCACGTTCCTCGTGTTCGGCATCATCATCTCGATCACGATGTTCGTCACGTACATCGCCGCCAAGCGCGTCAAGACGGCCTCCGACTTCTATGTCGCGGGCGGCGGCGTGTCCGGACTGCAGAATGGCTGGGCGATTGCCGGCGACTATTTGTCGGCGGCGTCGTTCCTGGGCATCGCGGGCCTGATCTCGCTCTACGGCTACGACGGGTTCATGTACTCGGTGGGCTGGCTCGTTGCCTACATCACCGTGCTGCTGGTGATTGCGGAACCCTGCCGCAACATCGGCAAGTACACGCTGTCCGATATCCTCGCCTACCGCAACGATCCGAAGAAGGTGCGGGTCGTCGGCGCGATCTCGACGATCACGGTGTCGACGTTCTACCTGACCGCGCAGATGGTCGGCGGCGGCGTGCTGGTGAAGACGCTGATCGGCATCGATTACGAAATCTCGGTAATCGTGGTCGGCATACTGATGCTGGGCTACGTGCTGTTCGGCGGCATGGTCGCCACGACGTGGGTGCAGATCATCAAGGCGATCTTGCTGGTCACCGCGTCTATCCTGCTCGTGATGTTCGTGTGGACCCC
>Ga0302323_100000190_pt1 | contig 46254 bp, 32 predicted proteins | sample Fen_T0_3_FD_201950 | JGI IMG/M metagenome (GOLD analysis project Ga0302323, IMG submission 201950) | Peat permafrost microbial communities from Stordalen Mire near Abisko, Sweden - Fen_T0_3 | ecosystem: Environmental > Terrestrial > Soil > Wetlands > Permafrost | place: Sweden: Abisko...
GCCAGGTGCCGGTTCGCCACAGGCGCCCCGCTCATCGATCCGGATCGAATCAGCCCGGCGATCAGCCCGGCCGGTCTGGTCCACTTTTCACAAGCACACCCGGGTCACTTCTGGCGAGCGTTGAAGAGCACCGCCTTGAAGTCGTTCTTGAACGTGCCGCGAAGACGGTACCCGCGCTCAGCAAGATCCAGCTCTCGCCCCACACGATCCGGCACACGACGGCGATGCATCTGCTGCAATCCGGCGTCGATCTCTCGGTGATCGCGATGTGGCTCGGCCATGAGAGCATTGAGACCACCCATCAGTACCTCGACGCAGATCTTGAAACCAAGAGGCGCGCGCTCGACCGTCTGCAGTCACCGAAGGTTCGACGACCGGGGCCCAAGGCGCGGACGCAGCTGGTCGAGTTTCTTCGACGCCTTTGATTATGCGGAGCGCCACGTTCCCAGGCGCGACCACGACGAGACGGCCGCTCTGCATCATCCGGGACTCGACATAATTGCGATTATGAGGAGCTTCGCATAATCGCAAGACTCGGCTTCTTGGCGTCTTCTGCCACAGCCTTTGCGTTGTCCGCTTGGTCGCGGGCGTGCTTCGCTTCGCCCGCTATCTCGTCCGTGGACCGCTCCTGGCTCGGAGCCTGGGTCAGCTCGCGTGCTCGCCCGCGCAGCGCGATGACATGCGTCTCGGTGTGCCCGTCGGCGTACCACGCCGCCGTGATCGTCAGGGTCCCCGCGTGAGCCCCCACGTGTGTCGGCTGGTATTGAATGGTCGGGGAGGCGCGCTCGAGGTTCGCCAGGTCGCTCGGGCTCAGGCCACCCGAAGGGGGCAGCGTCAGCGAAGGCGCCGACGTCAGCGCGAAGCCTTCGCCGCTGACCGAGAAGTGCGCGACGGCCTGCTGATCACCGAGGTTCCACGGAGCACGGATCTGCGCCGTGTCGTGGCTGCCGAGCACTTGCTCGCCGAAGTCGTGCTGGGGTGCAAGCGATGAGAGCCGCGACGAACCACCCGTCAGCGAGGCGACCATGCGATCGGCCTGCGCACCCGAGGTCGGCTTGCGCTGCGGCTGGTGGCTGTTCTTGGGTTCCGCGACGACGTCTTGGGTCGCCGGGTCCCGCGCTTGGTCTTGATCTTGCTTTCCCACGAGATACCTGCCCTCTGCGCCCTGAACAACCGGGCCCGATATGTGTGGCGATCCGGGCTCAGTCGGTGATGCCGTCGGCGGGCTTGAGACCGAGCTTGTCGTTGCACGCGGCGATCTTCTTGCTCACGGCGGCGCGCTGATCTTCGACGGTGAGGCCCTTGCGCACGCCGAGGTAGATCGTCTTGGCGCGATCGTACTCGCCCTGGCGATAGAGCCCGTCGCCGTAGAGCAGCATCGCGGCCGTCTTGGAGGCGCCCGGCTGGCGCGCGGCCTCCGAGGCGAGCTGCACGGCGTCGCTGGTCGCGTTGGACTGGAAGGCGCACCAGGCTTGGCGATAGAGCGCCTCGCCAAGGCTGTAGCCCTTGGCCTTCTCGAGCTTCTGGTACGCCGCGCGCGCCTCGGTCCACCGCCGCGCCTTCTCGAGCGAGGCGGCCTGGCGGACCAGCGCCGCGGTCGATCTGGCGTCCTTGTCGTCGGCCGCGGCGGTCGTCGGCGGGGGCGCCGGACGCCGGGGCGGGGCGGCCGGGCGCGTGACCGGGCGCTTGTGGGTCTTGTCGTCGGCGAGCGCGGCGGACCCGCGGCGGCTCGGGTCCGATTTATCGGCGTCGCCGCGCACGTCGTCGTCGGGGGACGCTGGCCCGGGCGCGCCCGGCGCGGTGACGGCCTCGCGGCCCGGCACGTCGGTCGCGCCGTGCGCGCTGCCCTCGGCCTCGGGCGGCGGCAGCATGACCTTGACGACGTCCTTGCTCGAGCCGGCCGCGGCCGCCGAGATCTCGGCGAGCTTGTTGGCCGCGTTGCGCTCGCCGAGCGCGAGGAACAGGAGCGAGCCGACGCCGCCGAACAGCACCGCCGCGAGCACGAGCCAGCCGAACACGCGGAGCGCGCTGCGCGGCGGCGCCGCGGCGGGCTGCGCGACGGCGAGGCTCGGATCCGGGATCGCCTGGCCGTAGGCCGCGGGCGAGCTCTGCGACCGCAGCCGGGCGACCGTCCCGGGGGGACTCGCGCTGGCCGACTCGGTGGCCGCGCGGCCCGCGTGGACCCCGCTCGCCGGCTCGCTGGCCTGGCGCGCCATCAACGGGTTCTGCCCGGTCGCCATCGACGGGCCGGTGAACGCGCTGGCCAGCTCGGTCAGGCCGCTGTGCGTGTTGGCGCGCGGCAGGCCGATCGCCGGCGAGCTGGTCGGCGCGCGCGACACCACGGCGGCGTCGTCGAACTGGCGCATCGACAGCCCCGGGTTGAGCGTCGCGACGACGTGCGCGTCGGTCGTCATGCCGAGGATCTGGGCGACCGCGACGCCGCGGCCGGCGAGGCACTTGTTGAGCTCGTACTCGAGCGCCTCCATGGTCTGCGGCCGCACGTCGGGATCGCGCGCCATCGCGGCCATCACCAGCTCGGAGACCTGGGCCGGCAGATCGCCGCGCACGTGGCTCGGCGGCGGCGGATCCTGCGTCGCCTTCTTGGTCAGGATCTCCATGAAGTTGTCGCCGGAGTACGGCGGCACCCCGGTGACCATCTCGTAGAGGATCGCGCCGAGCGCGTAGACGTCGCAGCGCGCGTCGGCCGGGCGCCCGGCGGCCTGCTCGGGCGACATGTACTCCGGGGTGCCCATCGCCATGCCCGGGCTGGTCAGCCGGCGCTCGCGCGCGGCCTCGGCCTCGGTGGTCTTGGCGATCCCGAAGTCGAGCACCTTCACCACATCGGCGGTGCCGTCGCGCGCGATCAGGAAGATGTTCTCGGGCTTGAGGTCTCGGTGGATGATGCCCTCGCGGTGCGCCGCCGACAGCGCGCGCGAGATCTGGCCGGTGATCTTCAGCGCCCGCGCGACGTCGAGCGCGCCCTCGCGCTCGATCACGCTGCCGAGCTCGACCCCCTCGAGGTACTCCATGACGAAGTACACGCTGCCGTCGGCGGTGGTCCCCGAGTCGGTGACGTCGACGATGTTGGGGTGGCCGATCTTCGAGGCCGCGCGGGCCTCGCGGCGGAACCGCTCGACCAGATCGGGCATCCGCGAGTAGCTCGGGTGCAGCACCTTGAGCGCCACGCGCTTGCCGATCTCGACGTGCTCGGCGAGGTAGACCTTGCCCATGCCGCCCTCGCCGATCAGCTCGATCACGCGGTAGCGGCCGTCGATCTCCGCGCCGATCAGATCCGGATCGGTCTCGTCGAGGTGCAGCCGGTGCTTGGCGAGCGCGGCGGCGCCGCTGTGGTCGGAGGCCGCGAGCTTGCCGGGGAGGCTCCGGCGATCCGGGGCTTGCCGGCGGTCGACCGCCTCGTCCTGGCGATCGGAGGCGCGCCGGCCGACCGAGCCGGGCTTGCGCACCGGGGCGTCGCGGATCGCGGCGGCGTCGCCCGCCGGATCGGCCGCGCCGCCGTGCACGCCCTGCTCGATCATGAGCCGCAGCTCGTCGGTGGGCGGCAGCGTGAGCGCCCGGGTCCGCACCCGCGCGAGCAGCTCGTTGCGCTCGACGCGCTCGCGCGCGATGTCCTCGGCGAACAGCTCCGCGAGGAACGTCGACATCCGGGTGCCGTCGGTGGTCGGCGCGTTCTGCGCGAGCCAGGTCTGCAGCGCCATCCGCATCCCGTCGCAGTCGGCGTAGCGTTCGTCCTTGGACGCCGCGAGCGCCTTGAGGCAGATCTCGTCGAGCTCGACCGGCACGCGCGGGGCCCGCTTGCTCGGCCGCATCGGCTCGGGGTTCTTCGCGCGCGCCAGCAGATCCTGCGGTTGATCCTTGCCCGGCGGGAACAGCTGGCGGCCGGTGAGCAGCTCCCACAGCACGATCGCCGCGGCATACATGTCGCTGCGGCCGTCGAGCTTCTCGCCGCGTGCCTGCTCGGGCGACATGTACGCGACCTTGCCGTAGATGATGCCCGGCGCGGTCTTCTCGATCTTCAGCGTGGACGACGCCAGGCCGAAGTCCGTCAGCTTGACCTCGCCGGTGTAGGACACCAGCACGTTGGGCGGCGAGATGTCGCGGTGAACCAGGTGCAGATCGGGGAACGAGTGCGCGTAGGCCAGCCCGCGGCACAGCTCCTTCACGATGTAGACCGCGACGTCGATCGGGAACGCGACCTGCTTCTTGGCGCACCGGTTCCACACCGCGCGCAGATCGCGGCCCTCGACGAAATCCATCGCGAGGAACAGCTCCCCGCCGACCAGCCCGGCGTCGAACACCGGGATCAGGTTGCCGTGCGACAGCTTGACCACCACCTTGGCCTCGTCGCGGAACCGCGCGACGTACTCGGCGTCGGCGAGGTGCGGCAAGACGGTCTTGATGACCATCAGGCGCTCGAGGCCGCGATCGCCGCCGACCGCGAGATACAGCGCCCCCATCCCGCCCTGCGCCAGGGGTCCCAGCAAGTGATACTTGCCGAATTTCCTGGGATAATGCTCCAGGTCTCCCTCGAGGAGCGGCACGACTGTCGAAGCTACCACGCGGCCCGAAGCGCCACCAATTCAGGAAGTGGCCCGATTGCTGCCCCCGTGGGAGCCGGCATAAGATGATGCAGATCTCCGCGGCGTATCCCGCGGAGTGAGGGATCCACCGACATGGCTGGCGAGCAGATCCTCGTGATCGACGACAGTCCGACCATCACGAAGGTGGTCCAGCTGATCCTGGCCAAGGCGGGCTTCCGAGTTCGCACGGCTCCCGACGGCGAGGCCGGGCTCGCCGCCGTGCGTGCGGATCGTCCCACGGTGATCTTGCTCGACTTCGTGATGCCGAAGATGAACGGCTACCAGTTTTGCAAGGAGCTCCACGCCGACGCCAAGCTCCGCGATATTCCAGTGGTCTTGATGAGCGCGCGCGGGGATCAGGTCGGCGAACGGTTCGTCAAGACGATGGGGATCGTAGACTACATTACCAAGCCATTCTCGCCCGAGGCGATCACCGCCGTCGTCCAGCACACGATCACCAAGTATGGCGCCGCGCCCACCGATCCAGCCCCGCGCTCGCTCGTCACCGGCGAAGATCTCGCAGCGACCGATGAGGCCGAACGCGCCGCGGCGCGTTGCACGGCGCTTGCGCAGCTGCGGGGCGCGATCGCCGATGCCCTCGCGGCCCAGCTCGAGCTCGCGACCGCGGCCGCGCCCGCGATCGGCGCGGCGGCGCGGGCGGCGCTCGACGACGTCACCCTGGCCGGCTTGCTCGGCGCCGTCGACCTGCGGCTGTTCGGCGAGGCCGCCCCCGGCCTGCGCGGCGATCTGCGCGTCGTGCCGCTCGCCGAGGTCCTCCAGCTGCTCCAGCGCCAGGACCAATCGGGCGTGCTCACCGTCGAGCGCTCCGGCGCGCGCGTCGACATCTACTTCCGGCGCGGCCGGGTCGACCAGGCGACCGCGCGCGGCGTGCCCGACGAGTTCCTGCTCGGCCGCTTCGTGGTCGACGCCGGGCGGATCCAGCGCCCCGAGTTCGAGGCGTTCCTCGATGCGCGCCCGGCGCAGCCCCGGCTGCTCGGCCAGCAGCTGGTCAAGCTCGGCCACCTCACCGAGGCCGACCTCGCCGGCTGCCTGACCCGCCAGTCGAGCGAGCTCATCTACGAGATCCTGCGCTGGCGGCACGGCGGGTTCCGGTTCGCCGCGGGCCAGGAGCCGCCGCCGAGCGTGATCGACGCCGGCCTCGCGCTCGACGTCGAGGCCGTGCTGATCGAGGGCTACCGCCGGGTCGACGAGTGGCACCTGATCGAGCGCGCGATCGACAACTTCGACCTCGTGTTCCTGCGCAACGAGGATGCGGTCGCCCAGATGGGCCGCGGCCGGCTCACCCGCGACGAGCTCGCCGTGCTCGAGCTGGTCGACGGCAAGCACACCGTCCAGGAGATCATCCGGAGGTCGCGCATGGGCTCGTTCGAGGTCTCGAAGATGCTCTTCCGCCTGCTGTCGCTCAAGCTGGTCCGCCGCCGCGCGCAGTCCGTCGCCGTGTAACCTGCGTCCCGACAACGCGTAAGCTCCGCGCATGCGATTGCCTGCTCTCGCGCTCGTCGTGGCGCTCTCGATCCCGGCGGCCACCCCTGCGGCGGCGGAGCATCGCCGCGTGGCGTTCTGGCCCGACGCGGTCCCCGCGGCGATCCAGCACCAGGCCAATGGCGACCTCGTGCTCGCCGCCGTGCGCGCGCTCGGCCGGTTTCACCGCGTCCAGGGCTCGCCGGGGTACCGCGCCGCGGCCGACTGGCTGGTCGGCGAGCTCACGCGCAGCGGGCTCGATTCGGCCGCCGTCGAGGGCCTGCCCGCCGACGGCAACACCCGATACGCGCAGTTCAAGAGCTACCTCGGCTGGCAGGCGACCGAGGGCACGCTCGAGCAGCTGGCGCCGGCCCGCCGCGTGCTCGGCGACTTCGCCGCGGTTCCGGTCGCGCTCGCCGACTACAGCCAGGACGCCGACGTGACCGCCGAGCTGGTCGACGTCGGGACCGGCGCCGATGCCGCCGCCTACCAGGGCAAGGACGTCCGCGGCAAGCTGGTGCTGGCCGATGGCGCGCTGCCCGCCGTGCACAAGCTCGCCGTCGAGGACCGCGGCGCCGCCGGCATCGTGTCCGATTTTCCCAACCAGCGCACCGCGTGGTCCGGCCTCGATCCCGACCTGGTGCGCTGGGGCCACCTGTCGCCGTACCAGACCGCCAACCGGTTCGCCTTCATGATCTCGCGGCGCACCGCCGGGGAGCTCCGCCAGGCGCTCGCGCGCGGCAAGGTCCAGCTCGCGGCGCACGTGCGCGCCCGGATGGTGCCGGCGACGTTCGACGTGGTCTCGGCGACGATCGCCGGCACCGACGCGGCCGCCGGCGACATCGTGCTCACCGCGCACCTGTGCCACCAGCTCGCCGGCGCCAACGACAACGCCTCGGGGAGCGCGGCGCTGCTCGGCGTCGCCCGTGCGCTGCAGGCCGCGATCGCCGCCGGTGCGCTGCCCGCGCCGCGCCGCACGATCCGGTTCCTGTGGCTGCCCGAGATCGCCGGCTCGCAGGCGTGGATCATCAGCCACCCCGAGCTCGCGCGCCGGATCCGCGCCGGGATCCACCTCGACATGGTCGGCGGCCGCCCCGAGGTCACCCACGCCGCGCTCCACCTCTCGCGCACCGCGGGCTCGTTGCCCCACATCATCAACGAGGTCGCCGCGGCGTGGACCGCCGACGTCGCCACGCGCTCGACCGCGTTCGCCGAGACCGGCGATGGCGACGGCCTGATCGCGGCCTCGGGCGGCCGCGATCCGCTGGTCACCGACCTGCGGCCGCTCGAGCTCGGCAGCGACCACCAGGTGTTCGAGGCGTTCGGCGTGCCGATGATCTACTTCCACGACTGGCCCGACGTCACGATCCACACCAGCAAGGACGTGCCCGACAACCTCGACGCGACCAAGCTCGGCCGCGTCACCTACATGACCGCCGGCATCGCCTGGACGCTCGCCGCGCTGCCCGACGCCGAGGCCGCCGTGCTGCCCGCGCTCGAGCGCGCCTCCACCGAGGAGCGGCTCGGCCACGCGCGCCACGCCGCGCTCGCCGCCGGCTGGAGCCCTGGCGACACCTGGCTCGCCGAGCGCGAAGCCGTCGCGGTCGGCCTCGACGAGCTCGCGACGATCGCCGCGCTGTGGCCGGCCACCGCCGCCGAGGTCCGCCGGACCCGCGCGGCGCTCGGCAGCTCGGCGCCACGCACGCCGCCGGCCGCGCCGGGCCCCCGCGACCCACGCATCCCCGAGCGCACCGCCGCCGTGCGCGGCCCGCTCGAGATCTACTACTACGACCACCTCGCGCAGGCCGGTGGCAACACCGCCGGGCCGACGGCGGCGATGACCCAGCGCGACGTGATCGCCTACGAGGCGCTCAACCTGGTCGACGGCAAGCGCTCGATCAGCGAGATCCGCGACCTGCTCACCGGTCGCTACGCCCCGGTCCCGCTCGCCGAGGTCACCCAGTGGTTCGACGTCCTCGCCAAGGCCGACGTGGTCCGGTTCCGCACGCGGTAGCGTTCGCAGCGCGGTGGTCGCGCGCGCCGTGCAACCCAGCTCGCAGCGTGCCGGCGCTTGCCGGCGAGACGGCGCCGGCGTCTACGTTGCCGTACCGGTGACGCTGCCGGCGCGCGGCGTCGGTGTATCGTCCGCGGCATGCGTACCTTGCCCACGTTGCTCTCCGTCGCGCTCGGTTGTGTCTGCGGTTCGGCCACCGCCGGCGCCGCCCCGAAGACCACGATCGTCAAGGCGGCCCGCCTGTTCGACGGCAAGTCGGACCAGGTGGTGTCGCCCGGCGTGGTCGTCGTGCAGGACGGCAAGATCATCGCCGCCGGCAGCCGGGTCAACGAGCCCGCCGGCGCGGAGGTCATCGACCTCGGCGACGCGACGCTGCTGCCCGGGTTCATGGACGCGCACACCCACCTGACCAACGAGGCGACCGGCGACTGGAAGAAGGACGAGCTCGATAATTTCAAGAAGCCGATCCCGCAGCTCGCGATCGAGGCCACTGTCTACGCCAGGCGCACGCTGATGGCCGGGTTCACCACCGTGCGCGACCTCGGCGCGAGCGAGCTGCTCGACGTCGGGCTGCGCGAGGCGATCAACGAGGGCGTGGTGCCGGGGCCACGCATGCTGGTGGCGACCCACGCGATCTCGGCGCGCGGCGGTCACTGTGATGAGACCGCCGGGTATCGGCCGGGCCTGCTCAAGGAGCCCGGCATCGAGGACGGCGTGGCCGATGGACCGGACCAGATCCGCGCCGCGGTGCGGTACAACGCCAAGCACGGCGCCGACGTGATCAAGGTGTGCGCGTCGGGCGGCGTGCTCTCGCTCACCGACAAGGTCGATTCGCCGCAGCTGACCCAGGCCGAGCTCGACGCGCTGGTCAGCGAGGCGCACGCGCTGGGCCGCCGGGCCGCCGCGCATGCCCACGGCGCCGAGGCCGCCAAGCGCGCGGTCCGCGCCGGCATCGACTCGATCGAGCACGGCTCGTTCGTCGACGACGAGGGGCTCGATCTGATGAAGCAGAAGGGCACCTACTTCGTGTACACGCCGGTGTTGTGCATCAAGGAGCGGCTGAAGAAGGCCGGCGCGCCGGCCAACATCATCGCGAAGGCCGATGCCGCCGTGGACGCGGCTGACTCGACGGTGAAGCGCGCGATCGCCAAGGGCGTGAAGCTCGCGTTCGGGTCCGACGCGGCGGTGTGCCCGCACGGCGCGCAGGTCAACCAGTTCGCCAACCTGGTGCGGCTCGGCATGAAGCCGCTCGCGGCGCTGCGCTCGGCGACCTCGGTCGACGCCAGGCTGTTCGGGCTCGACGCGACGCTCGGCACGCTCGAGCCCGGCAAGATCGCCGACGTGATCGGCGTGCCCGGCGATCCGTCGCGCGACGTGGCGGTGACCGAGAAAGTGGTGTTCGTGATGAAGGACGGCACCGTGTACCGCAACGACCGCAAGCGCTGAACGTCAGCCGGGACCGCGCCGGCGCCGGCGGGCGATGCCGAGGGTGATCGCCGCGACCGCCAGGGCCGCGGCGGGGTCGCCGCCGGTGCTACAGCAGCCGCCCGCCGCCGGCGCCTCGTCCTGACAGCTCGCGGAGCAGCCGTCGCCCGCCAGCGTGTTGCCATCGTCGCAGGCCTCGCCGACCTCGACGACCGAGTTGCCGCAGCTCGCGCCGGTGGCGACCAGGCAGACGTCGTCGAGGTTCCAGCCGCCGGCCTCGAAGCCCGGATCGCTGGTCAGCTCGAACGCCAGCTGGATCGTGCCCGCGGTGGCCTCGGCGGACACGTCGATATCCTGGAATCGCCACTCGTGATCGATGAGGTTGTACGACTCGCTGGCGACCGTGGCGTTCAGCGTGATCGCGCTGGCGTAGTTGTGCCAGACCGAGACGCCATTGGCCCGGATCACCGCTTGATCGAACACCCCGTCCTCGACGCCGAGCCAGCGGTAATACTGCAGATGGACCTTGGTATTGCCGCCGAGCGCGATGACCGGCGACACCGCGGCGGTCGCGGTCAGCGGCGCGTACCGGCCGTCGCCATCGAGCGCCAAGCCCAGCACGGCGTGGCCCCCCTCCGCCACCGCGGGATCGCCGCCGAGGCCGCGCGGCGGACCGACCTGCCAGCGATCCTGGGCCGCCGGGGTCGCGCTGTGCGTCCAGTCGGCGGCGCCCTGCTCGAAGTCGGCACACCAGATCTTCATCGCCGCGCCGACGTAGAATTGATAATAGGGATCTGCGCGGTTCCCGGGAAACGACTGGGTCGTGCCGTCCGCCAGCGTCGCCGTGAGGCTGTATTCGATGACGCTGCCCGCCGGCTGGCTCGGGATCGTCGCGCGCAGCATCGCCCCATCGGCCACGAGCGGGATCGTCGCCAGCGAGCCGCCGCGCATCCGCCAGGTGACCGCCGCCGCGCGCACCACCGGGACCTGGCAGCGCGCGCTGGCCGCGACCGTGGTGGCCAGCGCGACCGCGAAGCCGTCGCGGCTCGACGGGCCGACCTCGCCGGTGACCGTCGGATCGTACAGGCCATGGGCCTGGAACGCGGCGATGATGTCGCACTCGTTCGGCGTGCCGTTGCTCAGATCGCCATCATCGTCGTCGGCGACCAGCGCCTCGGCGAAGCTCGACGGGATGTCGACCGCGCGCTGGACCGTGCCGTGATAGATGTGGAGGAACCGCGCGAACCCGTCGGCGTCGCCCAGGCGCGCCTGCAGCGCGGTTCGCAGATCCCACATCGCCTCGCCGTAGATCTCGCCGTCCTGGTGGACCTCGCCGATCAGGTCGCCCGGCCACCGCTTCTTCTGGATCGGATCGAGGTCGCGCAGCGGCTCGTTGGTCAGAAAGAACCCACGGCCCAGCCCCGGATCACCGGTCATCGCGACGGCGAGCGTATCGCCCACGCCCTCGCTCATCGCGCCGTCGAACTGACCGACGCCGTCGATGATCGACTGGCGATGCAGCGAGTGGCCGAACTCGTGATAGACGACGTCCGCCAGCCGCGCCGTGTTCTCGCACATCCCCGGCGTCTGCGGAAAGAAGTGCAGATCATCGCCGGTCGAGTACGCATTACAGCTCCCCGGCGTCTCGTTGACATAGACCGAGAGCTGGTGCTCGAGGTACGCGAGCGCGGGATCGATCTGGCGCTGGACGAACTGCTTGACCTGGCTGGCGTAGACGAACGCGTCGAGCTGGGCATCGACGGCGGGCTCGCCGGCGCGGCTCCAGGTGACGCTGCCACCATCGTCGAGCCCGAGCGTGTCGGTCGCGAGCGCACCGCCGGCGTTATGGATCGCGACCCGCGGCCCCGACAGCCCGGGCGACAGCGTGGCGTGGCCGCCGCCGGTCCATGTGATCGAGCCATCGGGTCCGCTGGTCACCGCGACGCCGTTGAGGTCGAGATCCGCGCCGGGGGCCGGCCGCGGATGGCGCCCGCTGCTGGCCAGCGGGCCGCGGTCCGGGACATCGAACATCAGCGTGCCGGACTCGAACATCAGGGTGGACATGCGCGCGAACGCGGCGCACGTGGTGGCGTCGACGAACACGGTCCACCGGCCGGGCGCGCCCGCGCTGGCCGTCACCTCGACCTGCTCGGCGACCGTGTATTCGATGTCGACGCCGCCGGCGCCGCGGGTGTGGACGATCGGCACGATGACCCGCTCCGCCGCCACGGCCTGGCGGGCGACGACCGGCCGGCCCGCCGCGGCCAGCCACGCGGTCGCGGCCGCGATCACCCGGCTGGCGGCGATCGGCGCAGAGGACCGGACGCCGGGGAGCTGGGCCGGCAGGTTCGGCAGCGCCGTCGAGCCACTCATGATCATGCGGTCGTGCTTGAACGCAAAGCTGACCGTACCGCCGAGCACCGCCAGGCCATGGGCGCGCTGGGCGAACCCGACGCTGCGGAGCTCGCCGCGAGCGTCGAGCTGATTGGCCACCACGACGAAATCCTCCGGGCTCGCGCCCGGCGCCAGCACTCCCAGGTGCGCGGCAAGGAACCCGCGCGCCCACGCCTCGGCGACCGCGGCGCTGGTCACGCTGCCCGGCGCCGCCTGGCCGGGCCCCCACAGCCGGACCGGCACGCCGGTATCGTGGTCGTAGATCGCGGTCCAGTCGGTCAGCTGGGCGGCGTCGAGCGGACCGTGCCGCACCCAGGCGACCTCGCGGTGGCTCCGCGGCGCCCGCCCGGCGGTGACCAGCGGCGGCTCGTCCTCGCGCACCGGACCCGACGCCTGCGCCGCGCCGGCGCCCCCCAGCGCGACGCACCCCAACGCGCATAGCCACCTCGGCTGGAGCATGTCAATACCGCATCACACACGCCGCCAGTGACGCAACCAACCCTCGCCTGCTGACATCGTGTAAGGGCGGCGAGGCGTCAACGCGCCAGGTAGGTGCGCGCATCGGCGATATCGCGCCGGATCTGCGCGATCAGCGCCTCGACCGAATCGTACTTCTGCTCGTCGCGCAGCCGCGCCACGAACGCGGTGCGGACCCGGCGGTCATAGAGATCGCCATTCCAGTCCAGCACGTGGACCTCGAGCACCAGCTGCCCGGTGTCCACAAAGGTCGGATTGGTGCCCAGGCTGGCGACCGCCGGCATCGGCGTCCCACCCGGGACGGCCAGGGTCACCGCGTAGATCCCGGGCGCGATCGACAGATCGATCTCGGCGGCGATATTGGCGGTCGGCACGCCGATGGTCCGGCCGCGCGCGGCGCCGCGCACGACGATGCCATCGACGTCCCACGGGCGACCCAGCATCCGCGCCGCGCGCACGACGTCACCGCTCCGCAGAAGGCCCCGGACCTTGGTCGACGACGCGACCTCGTCATCGACGGTGACCGGCCGGACGATCGCGACCTCGACGCCGGCGCGCCGGCCATGCGCCTCGAGCGTCGCGGTCGTGCCGGTGCGGCCCTGGCCATAGCTGAAGTCGTAGCCCACGACGATCGCCCGGGCGCGCAGCGCGCCGATCAGCAGGTCGTCGACGAACGCGTCCGCCGACGCGCCCGCCAGCTCGCGGGTGAACGGCTCGATCACCACGGCGTCGACGCCGGCCTCGGCGAGCAGCTCGATGCGGCGCTCGATCGACGTGAGCATGCGCGGCGCGTGGGCCGGGGCGAGCAGCGCGGCCGGGTGCGGATCGAACGTCACCGCGACGGTGAGCGCGCCGCGGGCGGTGGCGAGCTCGCGCGCCCGCGCGATCAGCGCGCGGTGCCCCTCGTGCACGCCATCGAAGTTGCCGATCGCGATCGCGGCGCCCTCCCACGGGGGAGCGCTGCGGTGACCATGCACGACCTGCATGGTGCCGAGGCTATCGCGAAGCGCGGCCGTTGTGCGCGATGTGCGCGTGCGACTGCTGCGCCACGACGGTGGTCCACGCGGGGGGCACGAGCACGAGCAACCCCGCCGTCGCCCCCGCCAGGGCCTGGCCCGACGCGACGCGGATCAGCGCCGCGAACCGGCCGATCGCGAGCCCGGCGAGCAGCGCGGCCAGCCCGAGCGTGGCGCTGCCGATCGCCCCGGCCCGCAGATCGACCGGCAGCGCGCCCGCGACCGAGGCGGCGATCGCGAGCTCGGCGTAGCGCGGGCGCGCCACGACGCCGATCCCGGCCAGCGCGGCCACGCCGGTGAGCGGGCCCAGCGCGGCGATGGCGAGCGTCGCCAGCTCGCCCGGCGTGACCGGGTGCGCGGCCGCCGCGAACCACGGCGCGGCCAGGCCGGGCCACCGCGTCCCGGCGAGCACCGCGAGCGCGACGACGATCGCGCCGGCGATCGGCACGACGACGATCCAGCGCGGGCGCGGCCAGGGTGCGGTGACCAGCCGCGCCCCGGTGATCGCGACCAGCGCCGCGAAGCTCGGATCGAGCATCGCGGCGACCGCGGCGGGCAGCACCGCGACCAGCGGCGGGACCTCGGCGTCGTCGGGCCGCGCGAGCTCGGCCACGGCCCAGCCGGCGGCGGCGAGCGCCAGCGCGGCGCGCACGGTCGCCCCGCCGGCCTCGCCCAGCGACGCCACCGCGAGCAGCGGCGCCACCAGCGCGGCGACCAGCGCGGCGGCCGCGTCGCCGGTCATCATCCGGATCGCGGCGGCGAACGCGGCGCCTGCGAGAGAGAGCGCCGGTGGCATCCCCAGCGCGATCGCCGCGCCGCCGCAGGCCACGCCCGCCGCGGGAATCACGAACCACGATCGCACGCGCTCACACTCGAGGACCGCGTCGGGCCGCGCAAGTTTTCGCACGATTTTGCCACCGCGAGCCGCGCCTGCGCGGGTTTACCTCGCGGCGCGCTTGTGGGTACGCTGTGGGCCAGGTGTCCGATCCAAATCGAGCCGCGGTCGCGCTCGCGCGCGCCTACGTGGCGCGGTACCTCGCCGCGTACGCCGGCCGGCGCCGCGCCAGCCTCACCGGCCAGCTCGCCCTCACCAGCGAAGAGGTCGAGCTCGCGCTCGGCGGCCCGCCCGCGCTGCGCGACGACCTGGAGCGGACGCACGGGGTCAACGCTGCGCTCGCCGCGCTCGTGCAGGCGCTGGCCACCCGGCCCGAGCCCTTGCTCGCCCGCCTGGTCCGCGTGTTCACGCTGTCGGAGACCGATCTCGCGATCGTCAGCCTCCTGCTCGCGCCCGAGCTCGACCCCGAGCTCGAGCGGGTCTACGCCTACGCGCTCGACGACTTCGCCCGCAGGCGCTTCGACATCGGCTTCGTCGCGCGCGTGATCGCGGCAGGCCACGGCCCGACGATCGATCGCGTGCTGCTGCGGTTCGACGACACCGCGCCGCTGCGCCGGCTCGGCGTGGTCACGCTCGGCCCGCTCGCGGATGCGCCGGCGACGATGCGGCCGCCCCGGCTCGCCGACCGGATCGTCGGGTTCTTGCGCGGCCACGATACCATCGACGAGCTGGTCCACGGCCTGGTCCGGATCGGCGAGCTGGCGCCGCGCCGCACCGACGTCGTCATGGATCCCGAGCTGGTCCCGCGGATCGCCCGCGCGCTGGACGATCCGAGCCACGCGCCGCGCGTCCTGCTCGCCGGCCCCGAGGGCGCCGGCCGCGCGATGATCGCCGAGGCGCTGATCGGCGAGCGCGGCCGCACGTGCGTGCGGATCGACCTCGCCGGCATCGTCGCCGAGGGCAAGATCGCCGAGCGCGTCGCGGCGGCGCTGCGCGAGGCGGCGCTGCGCGACGCCGCGGCGATCCTCGAGGGCGGCACCGCGATCGATCGCGACGCCCCCCGCGCGATGATCCGCGCCCTCGCCAGCGGCCTCGCCGACCTCGCCGTCCCGGTCGTGTTCACGCTGACCAGCCACCCGAGCTGGCTGGTCGAGACCATCCCCTCGCTGGTCGAGCTCGACGTGCCGGCCCCGACGTTTCGCGAGCGGCTCACGCTGTGGAGCCGCGCGCTCGCTGGCGTGACGATCGCCGCCGAGGACGTCGAGGTCGTGGCCAGCCGCTACGCGTTCACCGGCGCGACGATCGCGCGCGCCGCCCACCGCGCGGTCCAGGCCGCACGCCTGCGCGATCCCGTACACCCCCAGGTCTCGCTCGACGATCTCGGCGATTCGGCCCGCCTCATGTTCTCGCACCGGCTCGGCGCGATGGCCCAGCGCATCCCGATCGGCTTCGCGTGGAGCGACCTCGTCCTGCCCAAGGACACCCACGACGCCGTCCGCGAGGTCGTGCGGTTCGCGCGATACCGGTCGTTCCTGCTCGAGGAATGGGGGTTCGCGGCCAAGCTACCGTACGGCCGCGGCGTCTCGGCGATCATGGCGGGCCCGCCGGGCACCGGCAAGACGATGGTCGCGCAGCTGCTCGCCAAGGAGCTCGGCTACGATCTCTACCGCATCGATCTCTCCCAGGTCGTCAACAAGTACATCGGCGAGACCGAGAAGAACCTCGCCAAGATCTTCGACGAAGCCGAGACCTCGCACGCGGTGCTGTTCTTCGACGAGGCCGACTCGCTGTTCGCCAAGCGGACCGACGTCAAGTCGTCCAACGATCGCTACGCCAACCTCGAGGTCAACTACCTGCTCCAGCGCATGGAGACGTTCGACGGCGTGACCTTGCTCGCCACCAACCTCGAGCAGGGCCTCGACGACGCCTTCAAGCGCCGCGTCCGGTTCTCGATCCTGTTCGAGCTGCCCGAAGAAGCCGAGCGCAAGCAACTGTGGATCAGCATGTTCCCGCCCAAGGTGCCGATGGCCCCCCACATCGACTGGGACCTCATGGCCAAGCGGTTCGAGATGGCCGGCGGCTACATCAAGAAGGCCGCGCTGCGCGCCGCCCTGATCGCGGCGGAGGCGCGCCGCCCGATCACCACCGCGGACCTGGTCGAGGCCGCCCGCCAGGAGTACCGCGAGATGGGCCGCATCATCTGAGACCGCCGGGTCGCGGCGACTCACGTCGGCTCGCCGTGCGCCGCAGCACCTCGAGCACGCGCGGTGACCTGACACGTCGTCTTGCGCGCAGTACAATTTTCCCGTTGTCGGATCCCGAGTCCCGAGCCGCCCGGCCCGCTCGCCGCTGGCTTTGGCCGGCGCTGCGCTGGCTCGCGCCGAGCATCGTGGCGGGCTGCCTGGGCGCCAGCATCGCCGGCCTGGTCGAGAGCGGCTCCACCGGCGGCCTGCTCGGCGCGCTGGCGACCGCGGGGTTCACGGCGCTGGCCGCGGCGCCCGTGCTGGGGGTCGGCAGCGCGGCCGTCCGCGGCGTGGTCGCGGCGTGGCAGCCCGGCGAGGTCGCCGCGGCGCTGGTCGATGCCGACGGCGCCGCGCCGCGGCTCGCCGCCTGGGTCGCGGTGATCTGGCTCGCTGGCGCGGGCCTCGCCTTCGCCATGTCCCAGAGCGTGTGGATGGCGTTCGCGTACACCGCGTTCAAGCCGCTCACGATGAGCTTCCTCGAGCCGATGGCGGCGGTGGCCATCGCGCTCGTCGTCCTGGCGCTGTCGCGGCCATGCGCGCGTGGCGCAGCAGCGCTCGCCCGCCGGTTCGACGTCCGCTGGCGCCGGCGCGGCCGGGCCACCCTGCTGCGGCCGCGCGCGATCCTCGTCGGCGCGTGCCTCGCCACCCTCGCCGCCCTCGCCGCGGTGTGGTGGCTCGCCATGAAGCCGCGGCTCGGCCCGGTCGACACCAGCCTCTTGCATGCGCCGGCGGCCGGGCTCGCCGCGGCCGGCGCGCTCCACGCCGCGTGGCCGCGCCTCGCGCGTGCGCGCTGGCCGGTCGGCCTGGCCACGACCGGCGCGACCGCCGCGCTGATCGCGATCGCGCTCGGGACCGCGGCCACCGCGCCGTCGCTCGCCCTCGAGATCTGGGGCGACCACCCGCTCGCCGGCCGGACGATCGAAGCGCTGTTCTCGCTCGACGGGCTGCGCGCGCGGATCTCGCTCGCCGAGTTTCGGCCCGCCGCCCGGCCGGGCGCGCCCCACCCCGACATCGTCCTCATCACGATCGACACCGTGCGCGCCGATCACACGCCGCCCTACGGCGGCCACGCCGACATGCCGGCGCTGCGCGGGCTCGCCGCGCGCGGCACGGTGTTCGAGTGGGCGTTCTCGCCGAGCAACGTCACGCGGCGCTCGATCCCTTCGATGATCACCGGCATCGCGCCCGACCGCGTCCGCGGCAGCGTCGTCGGCTGGGCGCTGCGGCTCGACCCGCGCCACGTCCTCGTCGCCGAGCGGCTGCGCGCAGGCGGCTACGACACCGCGGGCTTCATGTGCTGCAAGGGCTTCTGGGGCAGCGAGTTCCACACCGGCTTCGAGCGCGGCCTCGCGCACCTCGAGATCGACGCCCACGGCCCGGCGCTCGCCGGCAAGGCGCGGGCCTGGCTCGAGGCGCGCGAGCGCCGCCCCGATCGACCGCCGCTGTTCTTCTGGATGCACATCCTCGAGCCCCACAACTGGGCGCTGGCCAGCGGCGAGCCTCGCAACGACGCCGACCGCCGCACCTTCTACGACCGCTCGCTCGTCGCCTCCGATCAGATGGTGCAGACCGTGCTCACCGCGTTCGCCCACCGCGCCCCCGGCGCCGAGCCGATCGTGATCGTGACCGCCGACCACGGCGAGGCGCTCGGCGACCACGGCCAGCCGTTTCACTCGACCGATCTCTACAACTCGCAGATCCACGTCCCGCTCGTGATCGCCGGTCCCGGCATCCCCGCGGGCCGGGTCGCCGAGACCGTGAGCCTCACCGACCTGGTCGCCACGGTGCTCGACCTCGCCGGCTTCGTCCCGCCCCCGGCGGGGGACGGCCGCTCGCTCGCCGACCTCGCCACCGCCACGCGCCCCGGCGACCCGGACGCCGGCGCCGCGTTCGCCGCGATGATCCAGGACCGGTCCAACCCCGGCGGCGTCACCGCGATCGTCCAGGGCCGCTGGAAGCTGGTCGACAACAACGACAGCTTCGAGCTCTACGATACGCGCAAGGATCCCGACGAGCACGACAACGTGCTGGCGCAGCACCCGGCCGAGGCCGCCCAGCTCCGCGCGCTGCTCGACGCCCGGCTCGCCGCGCGCGCGGTCTCGCCGTTTCCGTGACCCGCGCGGGGGCAGGGCCCACGCAGGGTCCGATCCGCGGCGAGGACGTGCACGAGCGTCGGAAGCCCGCTCGTGAACAGCGCCGCGCTCGATGGGTGGAGCGAGACGACGCCGGTCAGGACGACGCACTCCGCGCGCGAGCCGATGCGCGCGAAGCTGCCGCCGCGATCGAACACGGGGCAGACGTCGCGTGCGGGCGCCGTGGGCGTGCCTCCCACGACGAAGGTCTTGGGCCCCCAGAACAGCAAGACATCGCCTTGGTCGAGTCGCAACGGCGGCAGCTGTCCCTCGATCCGGAGCCAGCACGACCCTTCGGCGACGACGTAGAACTTCATCGTTCCGCGCGACCGGAATCGAAAGGCCCACGTGCCCCCGGCGACCAGCGTGGCAGACAGCACGGATCGCTCGACATCATCGAACGATTGCGGGATCGTCACTCGAGCGCCAGCGCGGCCTACCGCGGCTTGTCCTGGCTCGGCGCGTAGCCGAGCAAGTTGCGGAATGCGCGGCTGAACCCGGGCTCCGACCGATAGCCGACCAGCCGCGCGACCTCGGCCACCGTGCGCGAGCCGCCGCGCAGCAGGTCGGCCGCGAGCGTCATGCGCCAGCGCGTGAGGTATTGCAGCGGGGCCTGGCCGACGGCGACGGTGAACCGCTCGACGAACGCCGAGCGCGACATCCCGGCGGTGCGCGCCATCACGTCGAGCGTCCACGGCCGCGCCGGGTCGGCGTGCATCGCGGTCAGCACGGCGCCGAGCCGCTCCTCGCGCGCGCCGCCGAGCCAGCCCGCGCGATCGGGGTGCGTGGCGGCCCAGCTGCGCAGCGTGCGGATCACGAGCAGGTCGATCATTCGCGACACCATCAGGGCCGAGCCGGGCGCCGGTTGGCTCGCCTCGCCCAGCAGGAACCGCGACATCTGCTCGAGCCATTGCGGGACGCGGCCGCCATCGCCCGCGATCCGGATCACCGACGGCAGCGACGCGATCACCGGCGGCAGCGGGCCGCTCTCGTACTCGAACCGCCCGCCGACGAACCGCGTGACCTCCCCCGCGCCGGCCTGCGTCAGCTGGAGCCGCACCGGATCGAAGCCGGGCGGCGCGAACGGGTCGCGCGTGCTCCGAACCAGCGGGCGATCCGCGATGACGTGCCCGTTCCCGTGCGGCAGCAGGACCAGGTCGCCGGCGACAACCTGGAGCGCCGGCTCGTCGCCCACCGCGATCCACAGCGCGCCCTGCTCGACGAAGTAGAGGTGCGACGGGCCGGCGGGGAACCCGAACGCCCACGGCGCGGCGAGCTCGGCGCGATACACCAGATCGCCGCGCAACCGCACCAGCGACAGCAGGCTCGACAGCACGTCGGCGCGCCGCGGTTCCGGACGATCGGTCATGAAATCCGGCCGCGCGTGCCGGCGCGGCGCTGTACATCGGGGGCATGAAAGCACATGTCTTGTCCTTACTCCTTTTCGCGGCGTGTAGCGACGAAGCAGTCAAACCGTCGATCGCGCTGGTCCATGGCGCGTGGGAGACCTCGACCGCATGGGATCCGGTCGTCACCCGCTTGACCGCGGATGGCTACCAGGTCGTCGCGATCGATCTCCCGGGCCGCCCCGGCAACCCGCTCGCGCCGGCCGACGCCACGCTCGCGGGCTATGCCGACGCCGTCGAGGCCAGGCTGGCGACGCTGCCCAAGCCGGTGGTCCTCGTCGGCCACAGCTTCGGTGGCCTCACGATCTCGACGGTCGCGCAAGCCCGGCCGGATGACATCCAGACGCTGGTCTACGTCGCCGCGTACATCCCGCGCGACGGCATGTCGCTGCTCCAGCTCGCGCAAGCCGACCTGACCAGCGCGATCGGGCCGCACCTGCAAGTCGATCTCGCCGCGGGCACCGCGACGATCGATCCGAGCGCAAGCGGCGCGGTGTTCGCGAACGACGGCACGCCGGCGCAGCAGGCCGCGGTCGCCGCCGCGCTGGTGCCCGAGCCGGTCGGCCCGCTGATGACGCCGGTCGCCGTGTCGGCGTCGTTCGCCAGCGTCGACAAGGTCTATATCAAGACGCTGCGCGATCAGGCCGTGACCCCCGCGGCGCAGGCCGCGATGATCGGCACGACCGAGGTCCGTGCGAGCTTCAAGCTCGACACCGGCCACGCGCCGTTCGCGACCGATCCGGGCGGCCTGGCCGCCGCGATCGAACAAGCGATCGAACGCTGACCCCCACGCGCAAAAGCAGGAGAATGCGATGTTTGGAATCTCGCCCCTCGGTTGGCTTCATACCCTCGGCAGCCTGCCTGCCCTTCCACTCGCGCTGGTCATGCTGTACCGCCACGGCCGGATCGATCCGAGGTCCGCGCTCGGCAAGGCGTACGGCGGCTTCATGGTGCTCGGCGCGGTGACGGTGTACCCGATCGCGCACGCGCCGGTCAGCCTGGTGATCGCGACGCTGACGATCGGCGTGCTCGCGCTCGGGTTCTCCGCGCGTCACCTGCGCGTGCTCGGGCGCGCGCGGCCCTACGTCGAGACCGTCGCGCTCAGCCTGAGCGTGCTGTTGTTGCTGGTCCCCACCGCGACCGAGACCCTGCGCCGCGTCCCGGACGGGCACCCGCTCGTCACCGATCTCGCGTCGCCGCTGCTGCGCGGCGTCCACCTCGCGCTGCTCGCTGGCTTCGTGGTCGGCCTCGTGATCCAGATCCGGGCGTTGCGCCGCCGCGCCACCTGATCATGGGACGGCAGCGCCGCGCGCAGCCGACGACCGACGACCGAGGCGGGCAAGCATCAGCGCGGATCGCGATGGTGACGACGACGGGGCGCGCGAAGGGCTCGACTTGCCGGCATGCACCGACCGAGCAGTCGACGCGGTCGCCACCAGAACTCGGGAGAGCAAGCGGACGGCCTGATGGACGGCGGCACGCGGTATCCCCCGGCAGCGCATCAGCAACTTCGCCGTCGCCCACAGCCCAGCGGCCCGAGCCGCCCCCCCTGAGAATTTCATTCTGATTTTCGGAACCGGACGTCCGCGCAGGGGACGGCAGCACCGCGCATCCGACGACCGACGACCGACGACCGACGACCGACGACCGACCGACGAGGGGCCAGCGCCGGGGCAGATCGCGACGACGACGACGGGACGCGCGAGTGGCTCGACTTGCCGGCATGCAAGGAGCGGCCGACGCGGTCGCCACCAGACCTCGGGAGAACCTGCGGACGGCCTGATGGACGGCGGCACGAGGTATCCCCCGGCAGCGCAGCAGCGACAGCGCCGCCGCCCACAGCCCAGCGGCCCGCGCCGAAGCCCCCTCCTGAGAATTTCATTCTGATTTTCGGAACCGGACGGCGGCGCAGGGGGACGGCAACACCGCGCGCAGCAGCCGCCCCCCACGTACCGGGACGCTGACTACGACTTGCGAGCTCTTCTTCTCCTCCTCATAAAAGAAGAAAAACATCTGGATTAGCAGTAGGGCCTGTGCGGGACGGTGAAGAACCGCGACCGAAGTGGCCCTGTATAGCTGCCGCGGTTCTTCAAGCAGCTGAGGGTAACCACCGCCCGGACGCCCGCGGCTGAGGGTAACCTGCGCCCGGACGCCCGCGATCGCGATCGCGTGACTATCCTCGCCAGCGTCCGTATCCACAGAGGGCACAGAACGCAGCCACCGCCCAGATGCTCACGTTCGCGCACTCGTGACCCAGCCGAGGCACGAAAAAATATCGGCGAATTCATCTTGCGTGAGGGCCATTCGACGAATAGCGTGGCTTTGTGAAGGATCGGAAGAGGTCGGCGGAGCGCGGGCGCGGGCGGCGATCGGAAGCGCGCCCGGTGCAGATGGCTCTGTTCAAGAAGCGCGGGGGGAAGCGACGTGGGGCGGGCCGGCCGCCGAAGGACGTGCGCGCGGGGGCGCCGCACAAGGCGAGACCCGCGCTACCGGCGCGGTACCCGGTTCACGTCGTGCTACGCGTCGTTCCGGCCGTCGGGAGCCTGCGCCGCCGCAGCGTTTATCGTGCGGTGAGAGAGGCCACGCTCACGGCGGCGCGGCTCGGCAAGATCCGGATCGTGCACGTGTCGATTCAACGGACGCATGTGCACTTGCTCGTCGAGGCCCATGGCAAGGGCGCACTCGCGTCGGGGATGCAGGGGTTTCAGATCTCGGCCGCGAAGCACATCAACACGGCGATCAGCAAAGGGCGCCCCGGGGCCAGGCGACGAGGCACGGTGTTTCCGGATCGCTATCACGCGGAGATCATCACGTCTCCCATGCAGGCGCGGCATGCGCTCAAGTACGTGTTGTCGAACTGGCGCAAGCATGGTGAGGACCGCAGCGCGACCACGCGCGGCTGGCGGATCGACTGGTTTTCGAGTGCCGCAATGTTTCCGGACTGGACCGAGTATGGCGACGAAGCGTGGCTGTGGCGCGGGCCCGCGACGTACCAGCCGCTGTGGGTGTACCGGCCCCAGACGTGGATTTTGAGGGAGGGTTGGAAGATCCACGGCCCGACAATCTCGTGCCATGAGGTTCCATCGGTGCAGCGCCGGCCAAGCTGACCTGAAGAGCCGTGCACGACGCGGCGAAAACGAAAAGTCGCTGCGGTGGTACGACACCGCCACGACCGAGGGGCGCCCGGTCCAGCTCCCAGGCTCGATATGGCGTTTAGCGTGGCGTCGCGTCGCGTGGCGCCGCGCCGCGGATCGACCTTGGAGCTAGCGCGGCGCGGCTTGCTTGACCGCGTCGAGCTCCTGCCAGCGCGCGAACAGCCGCTCGACGTCGGCGCGCGCGGTGTCGAGGCTGGTGATCAGCTTCTGGACCTCGGTCGGGCGGTCCTTGAACACCGTGGGGTCCGAGAGCGTGGACTCGAGCGTGGCGACCCGCGCCTCGGCAGCTGCGATCGCGTCCTCGATGCCCTCGAGCTCTTTGGCTTCCTTGAAGCTCAGCTTGCGCGCGCCGGCCGGCTTGGTCGTGGTGGCCGCCGCCAGGCGGATCTCCTTGGCCTCGCGGCCGCCGCGGTCGCCGCGGCCGCCCGGCTTCTTGCGTCGCTCGGCGTAGAACGAGTAGCTGCCCTCGTAGAGGGTGACCTGGCCGTCGCCCTCGAACGCCAGGATCGCGGTGGCGACGCGATCGAGGAACCAGCGGTCGTGCGAGACGATCAGCGCGCAGCCGGCGAAGTGGATGAGGCCGTCCTCGAGCGCGCCCAGGGTCGGCAGGTCGAGGTCGTTGGTCGGCTCGTCGAGCACGAGCAGGTTGCCGCCGCGCCGCAGCAGGCGCGCCAGCTGGACCCGGTTGCGCTCGCCGCCCGACAGCTGGCCGACCTTGGTATCGCTGACCGAGTCGGGGAACGCCAGCATGCGCAGAAAGCTGCGGATGTGGATCTTGCCGTCGGGGAGATCGACGTAGTCGTAGCCATCGCCGACCTCCTCCATCACGGTCAGCTCGTCGCGCAGCTCGCTGCGGCCCTGCTCGAGGTAGGCCGGCCGCGTGTTGGCGCCGACCACGACCCGCCCGGCGTCGGGCGGCTGCTCGCCGAGGATCGTCTTGATCAGCGTGGACTTGCCGGCGCCGTTGGGGCCGACGATGCCGATCCGGTCGCCCGGCTTCATGACCAGGGTCAGGTCCTTGAACAGGAGCTTGCCGCCCAGCGACTTGGTGGCGCGATCGAGCTCGACGATCGTGCCGCCCAGCCGCGGTCCGCTCGGCAGCCGCAGCGCCATCGTGTCGTTGCGCTTGTCGTCGGCGCCCGGCGCGGCGGCGACCGCGGCGTCGAACCGGTCGATCCGCGCCTTGGCCTTGGTGCCGCGCGCCTTGGGGCCGCGGCGGATCCAGTCGATCTCGCGACGGATGAACGACGACCGCTGGTACTCGGCCTCGGCCTCGTTGGCGAGCCGATCGGCCTGCTGCATGACGAACTCGGCGTAGTCTCCCTCGTAGGAGTAGACCTTGCCGCGATCGACCTCGAGGATGCGGGTCGCGACGCGGTCGAGGAAGTAGCGATCGTGGGTGACGACGATCAGCGCCCCCGGCCAGCTGGCGAGCCGGTTCTCGAGCCACTCGACCGTGGTCGCGTCGAGGTGGTTGGTCGGCTCGTCGAGCGCCAGCACGTCGGCCTTGCCGAGCAGCGCGCGCGCCAGGGCGACGCGGCGGCGCTCGCCGAGCGACAGCGTGCCGATCCGCTGGGTCAGCGGCGGCAGCTCGAGCGCCGAGGCGATCGTCGCGATCTCGTAGTCGGGCACGCCGTCGCGCGCGACCGCGGCGCCGACCGTGGCATCGATGTCGAGCACCGGCTCCTGCGCCACGTACTCGAGCGCCAGGTCGCGCTTCCAGGTGACCAGGCCCGCGTCGGGCGCCAGGGTGGGATCGTCGCCGCCCATCGCGCGGTGCACGACGATCTCGAGCAAGGTCGACTTGCCGGCGCCGTTCGCGCCGATCATGCCGATCCGGTCGCGCTCGTGGACCGCGAACGAGGCGCCGTCGAGCACGCGGCGGTTGCCGAACCGCTTCTCGAGGCCCTGGACCGTGAGGATCGCGCTCACGATAGCCGCGCGAGATCGGTCTGCACGAGCAGGTAGGTCAGTCGTAACAAATTCATGCGGGCCTCGGGAGAGCGCACCTTACCAGCCAGCTCGCCCAGCCGCGTCCGGCCGTCCAGCAAACTGTAGACCTTGAGCAGCGCATCGCCGATCCCGAACTGGGCCAGCTCGCCGTCCTGGATCGGTTCGCGGACCACGAACGCCTTCAGGTGGGTCGCCAGCCACTCCTCGATCAGAGGTTCGCCGAGCCCGGCGGCCCCCGCGCCGATCACGCGGAACGCGTCGAGGTGCAGCGAGCGCGCCTTCCATGGGTTCGGGTGGCGCGGGGTCCAGGTGTAGCGGCCCTTCTGCCACGAGAACGTCTCCATCAGCTTGGCCGCGACCTGCTTGGCGAGCAGCCGGTAGGCCTCGAGCGGGTCGAGGATGTCGAGCCCGACCAGCGTATCGGCGAGCCGGCCCCCGAAGTGGTGGACCACCGAGGTCGCGCGCGCCAGCGCCTGCGGGGTCAGCGCGCCCTGCTGGATGAGATAATTGCCGAGCCGCTCCTGCTCGACGTTCGAGCTCACGAACTGGGGCTGGCCGTCGACGAAGTAGGCCTCCTTCAGGACGCCGGCGCGGCCCTCGAGCGCGAGCATCCCGGCGCTCTTGGCCCGGGCGAGCCGGTAGACCACGCGGAGCACCGGATCCTGCGCGATATCGCCGACGTCGCGCGGCCCCGACGGGATGTCGACGTCCTCGGCGGCCACGTCGTCGTCGCCGCCGCGGCGCGCCTCGGGCGGCAGCGTCGCGACCTCGCCGGAGATGAACTGCGCGCGGCCGCGGGCGGCCTCGGCGTCGGCGACGACCTGGCTCATCCGGGTCTGCGGCCCCGACAGCGCGGCGACCTCGGGGCTCTCGATCTCGACCACGCCCTCGAGGTCGGCGGTGGGCGCGTTGATCACCGTGCCGAGCAGCGCGGCGAGCTGGCGCGCCGAGACCCGCGTGGTCCGCCGCAGCCACTCGTCGAGCGCGTCGCGAAACTGCGCCGCGCTCTGCCACCGATCCTCGGGCCGGCGCTGCAGCGCGCGCACGGTCAGCGCGCGGAGCTCGGCGGGGAACTCCGACGCGTACTTGTGCAGTCGATCGAGCCGCGCGTCGCGCACCATCAGGAGGATGTCGAGATCGTTGGTCGAGGTGAACAGCCGTCGCGCCATCACCATCTCGGCCAGCAGGATGCCGATCGAGAACAGGTCCGAGCGCGCGTCGATCTCGGCCCCCGAGACCTGCTCGGGCGACATGTAGCCGTACTTGCCCTTCAGCGTGCCGGCCTCGGTCTTGTGGCGGCGCTCGGCGGCGCGCGCGATCCCGAAATCGGTCAGCTTGACGTCGCCGCGCCACGACAGCAGCACGTTGCCCGGCGAGATGTCGCGGTGGATGATGCCGAGCGGCCGGCCCGACGAGTCGAGCGCGTTATGGGCGTAGTCGAGCGCGTCGAGCACGTCGCGCGCGATCAGCGCGGCGAAGTCGGCCGGCAGCCGGATCTGGGCGCGCGCGCACTCGCGGAGCAGCGCCAGCACGTCGAGCCCATCGACGTACTGCATCGCGATGTACGGCGTATCGGCGTCGGTGCCGAGCTCGAACACCTGCACGATGTGGCGGTGATCGAGCTGCGCGGTGATCCGCGCCTCGTCGATGAACATCTCGACGAACGACTTGTCGGTCGCCAGGTGCGGCAAGATCTTCTTGATCGCGACCAGCTTCTCGAACCCGTGATCGCCGGTCAACGTGGCCTTGAACAGCTCGGCCATGCCACCGACCGCCAGCCGATCAATGATCTGGTACCGGCCGACGGCCTTGGGCACGGTGGCGATCACGACCTGCCGAGTATGCCACATGGACCGATGTCACTTTGGCAGCTCCGTCGTCGTCGCGCGGCGCGCGTGGCAGCGGCCGCCGGTGGGCGCCCCGCAAGCTCGCGTGGTTACCGCGTGGCACGCCGCTTGATGCTGCGTTGCTCACCGATGCAGCCCCTCCTCGCCGCCGCCGCCCGCGGCCTGGCTCGCTCGCGCGGAAGCGCGACCGCCTTGACCGTCGCCGCGTGTGCCGCGTTCGCCGCGCGGGCCGCGGGCGCGCTCCTCGAAGCCTCCCGGGGGCCGGCGGGCGCGCGTGAGCCGGACCGCCACGTCCACACGCGGCTCCAGCCTCCTACACCGGCTGGCGATGCCGCCGGCGAGCGCCGACGGCCCACGGGCGACCAGCTCGTCGCGCGCAACATGTTCTGTTCGGCCTGTGGCCCGGGAGTTGTAGGCTTGGATATCGGCCTCACCGAGCTCGCGGTCCGCCAGCTCGCCGTGCTGATCGAGACCAGCATCGGCAGGGACCGCCGCGCGACCCTCCGCGTGCTGAGCACCGAGGTGCAGGGCAGCTGGGGGCTCGGCGAGACGATCCCGGGCCTGGGACGGCTCGACCGGATCGCGCCGACGTGGATCGAGCTGGTCGATCCCGCGGGCCACCGCGGCCGATTGTCGCTCCGAGGTTCCGATCTCGACCTGGCGGCGGGTCGTGGTTCCGGCACGGCAATGCCCGAGAGCCCGCCCGCCGCCCCGCCGTGGGCGGCCCGGATCCACAAGCTCGACGAGCAGACCTACGAGGTCGATCGCGATCTGATCCGCGACCTGGTGACCGGGGGCGCCCGGGCCGACGGCGTGCGCCCGGTCCCGCTCCTCGAGCACGGCGAGAGCCTGGGCCTGCGCCTGCTCGGCGTGACCGCCCGCTCGATCCCGTTCGCGCCCAGATGAGCTCGGTCGAGCTGTCCGGCAGCCACGCCGGCAAGCGGCTGATCCGGACCCTGCGGCTGCGATGATCGGGCGCGCCGCGGGCGTTGCGGCGGCCCCCGGCGCAACCGACAATCCGGCGATGACCGAACCTGCACCGCCGCGTCGAATCAGCGGTGCGCTTGCGGTCGCCGCCGGCATCTTCCTGTCGCGGATCGCGGGCCTGGTCCGCGAGCGCGTGGTCTCGCACTACCTCGGCCTGACCGTCCCGGCCGGCGCGTTTCGCGCCGCGCTGCGGATCCCGAACCTCCTGCAGAACCTGTTCGGCGAGGGCGTGCTGTCGGCGTCGTTCATTCCCGTGTACTCGCGGCTGCGCGCCGAGGGCCGGATCGAGGACGCTTCGCGCGTGGCCCGCGCCGTGGGCAGCCTGCTCGCCCTGGTCGCCAGCTCGCTCGCGGTGATCGGCGTGGTCGCCGCGCGCCCGCTGGTCGACGTGCTGGCCCCCGGGTTCACCGGCGAGGGCCGCGAGCTGACGATCCGCCTGGTTCAGATCTTGTTTCCGGGTGTCGCGCTGCTGGTAATGTCGGCGTGGTGCCTCGGCGTGCTCAACAGCCACCGCCGGTTCTTTCTGTCCTACGTCTCGCCGGTCTTGTGGAACGCCGCGCTGATCGGCGCCGCGGTCGCGGCGGGCCGCAGGCTCGCCGGGCGCGGCAGCTCCGCCGACCAGGCCGAGATCGCCGTGTGGCTCGCGTGGGGCGCGGTCGCCGGCTCGGCGGCGCAGTTCCTCGTCCAGCTGCCGACGGTGGCCCGCCTGATGCGCTCGCTCCGGCCCTCGCTCGCGGTGCGCGATCCGGGGGTCCGGGCGACGCTGTCCGCGTTCGGTCCGGTGCTGCTCGGACGCGGCTCGGTCCAGCTGTCGGGCTACATCGACACCGTGCTCGCGAGCTACCTCGGCGCGAGCATGGTCGCGGCGATCTCGGCGGCGCAGACCCTGTACTTCTTGCCGGTCAGCCTGTTCGGCATGGCGGTCTCGGCGGCCGAGCTGCCGGAGATGTCGAGCGCGACCGGGGCCGAGGCCGCGCGCGCCGACCAGCTCCAGGCCCGGCTGCGCAGCTCGCTGCGCCGCGTCGTCTTCCTCGTCGTGCCATCGGCGGTCGCCTTCCTCGCGATCGGCGGGTCGATCGTCGCGCTGGTGTTCCAGAGCGGCGAGTTCCACGCCACCGATACCCAGACCGTCTGGATCATCCTGACCGGCTCAGCGATCGGCCTTTCCGCCGGCACGCAGGGCCGCTTGCTCAGCTCGGCGTTCTACGCGCTCGGCGATCCCAAGCCGCCGCTGCGCGCGTCGCTGGTCCGCGTCGCGATCACCGGCGTGCTCGGCTGGGCGTTTGCCTTGCCGCTGCGCGATCGGCTGGGCTACAGCGCCACGTGGGGCGCGTTCGGCCTCACTGCCAGCGCCGGGTTCGCGGCGTGGATCGAGTTCTCGCTGCTGCGCCGCTGGCTGGCCCAGCGCATCGGCCCGGTCCCGATCCCGGCGCGGCTCGGGTTCGGCGCGCTCGGCGCCGCGGCCGTCGCCGGGGCCTTGGGCTACGCGGCCGGCCAGCTCACCGGCGCCGCCGGCCTGCCGCTCGTGATCTCGGCGGTTGCGGCGATCGGCGTGTTCGGGGTCGGCTATCTCGGCATCATGATCGCCGCCGACGTCCCGGAGGCCCGCGGGTTCACCCGGCGGCTGCGGCGCCGCCGGCCACCGGCGTCATCGTGACATTGTCGCGCCATCCCCCCGACGGTCCCCGCACCCTACGCGTCACGGCGCGATCGCGTGATCGCCAGCGCCCAACGTAACCAGGGCGTCGATCGCAACGCGAACCCGTCTCGGGAGGTGCGGCGTTTCGGGCCACATCGCGTAGAAGTTGCCGGTCAGCGCCGGGCGGTTTGGCAGCACGCGAACCAGCGAGCCGGCCCGCAGGTGATCACCGATCAACCAATCAGGCAGCCAGCCCAGGCCAAAGCCGGCCACCACCGCGTCCATGATGGCGCCGAGATCATCTGATCGGATTCTCGTCGAGGGCACCACCTCCTTGAGCCGGCCCTTGGCATCGGGGAAACGCCACATCACCGTTCGGCCCCCGCGATAGTATGCGATCTTCTCATGACGCGCCAATGCCGCGAGATTTCGCGGATTGCCATGCTTCGCGAGATAGCCAGGTGACGCACAGACGATGGTCACTTCCCGGGAGATCCGGCGCGTCATCAGACCTGCGACGTCAAGACCGGACCCGGTTCGAACGCAAAGGTCGAAGCCATCACGGAAGAGATCGACGAGATGATCGCTGAAGTCCAGTTCGAGCTCGATCCCGGGATGCGACCTGGCCAAGGAGAGCAGCACGGGGGCGACGCGGAGGCGGCCATACAGCACCGGCATCGATACGCGCAGCCGGCCGCTGACGCTGGCGTGACCGGCCTCGATCATCGCCCTGCCGGCGCGCAGCTCGGCCACGGCGCGCTCGCATCGCTCAAAAAAGATCTGACCCTCGTCGGTCAGGCTGTGGCTCCGCGTCGTGCGATGAAACAGGCGGACACCGAGCCGCCGCTCCAGGCGAGCGACGGCTTTCCCGACGGCAGACCGCGACAGATGCAGCCGGTCCGCCGCCGCCGAGAAGCCGTCGGCTAACACCACGGCGACGAACGTCGGCACATCGTCAAAGTCGTGCGTCACCCCGTGATTGTAGCGCGTCTGGATACAGCGTGAAGACCACCAGCCACCTACTGCACGTCCCCGGAAGTGCTATCCATGACTCACAACTACTTCCGACAACCGACGCGCGGCCGACAGACCGGCCCGCGACAGCAACCGCACTGCGCGAGTAACACTGCACAGGAGATGACAATGAGACACTCGATCATGGGTTTGGCCGTCGGCGTCGCGACGGTGATGGCGCCGCTTGGCCTCGTCGCAGCGCAGAATCGCCCCCGGCAGTCCGGTCCGCAGAATGTGGATGCATCGACCCGGATGAACCAGCTCGGGCCTGAGAATGGGAGGAGCGCCGCTCGAGCCGGAACGTGGACGGTGACCGAGACGGTGTGGGACACGCCGGGCTCCGCGCCCAAGGTGACACGCGGACAGGTCGCCGAGCGTCGGATGGTCGGGGCCATGCTGCAAGAGACGCTCCTGGACCATAACGACGCGAAGGAGGAGATCGTGCGGATGGACTACCTGTCGTTCAATCGGGTCGAGGGCCGCTGGGAATACGTGTCGATGGATACGCGCGCGCCTGTCGGCATCATGACCGCGCAGAGCCACGGGCGCGGCGACGTTGAGCGGGACGGTGAGCGGATCGAGGTCGTGTTCCAGCCGTTCGCGGTGGCGGGCGCGGGCCAGGCCGTGAGCGGTCAGATGCTGCGGATGCGGCAGGACATCATCACCCTGTCTGCCGATCGCGACATCAAGAATCAATATTTCACCCTCGCGGACGGCACCGGGACCGAGTGGCTCGCCCATCGTTACGAATATGCTCGGAAGTAGGGCCACCTGGGCCAGCTCGTGGCCCCCGACACGTCGCCGTTCAACGCGGCGGCGAGCAGCTTGTTGGCGAACTCGCCGGTATCGCTGGTCGGGCCGATCGCGACGGCCACCACCACGCGGTCCGTGACCTGCGCCCGGCCTGTCCCCGCGATCGGCGCGAACGTGTCGCATGTTTCGCCTGTTTCGTGGCGCCTATGCCACACAGAGCGAAAGCGCGTCAACCGCATGAAGAGCGAGCGGGCCCCGGCTGCCACACTGAGCGGCGGTGCGTCAACCGCCGAGCGGCTTCGCACGCTGGCAATCTTCGGCTTCGTGCGTGTCGCCCCTCGTAACGCGGCCAGCAATAATGCCATTGTGCGCGCGATGATGGTTTCACGAAGACACACTGCTTTTGCTGCACTCGTGCTCACCTTCGCGGGCTGTGGCACCAGCGATGACCACAGCCAGGCTCGCAGCGCAGCCCCGACGGCGCCGGACGCCACGCAGCCTGCCACCGACCCGCCGGCCACTTCGCCCGGAACGCAGGTCGCGACGTCGACGCTGACGATCGACGACGGCGTCAGCGCCGTCACCCAGTGGACGTTCGACGCCACGCCGCTGGGCGCCCATGCCGGCGTCACCCTGTTCCTCACCAACACCGGCACTGCCCAGACCGCGCCGCTCGCGCTGTCGATCGCGGGCAGCAGCGCCAGCGAGTTCGCGGTCGACGTCGTGAACTCGGCGTGCCCCGGCCAGGTGCTCGCGCCCGGGGCGCGCTGCGCGGTCGAGCTCGCGTTCCTGCCGACCACGTTTGGCGCGCGCGCTGCCGTGCTGCACGTCGATGGCGCGCCGGCCACGCTCGACCTCCCGCTCGCCGGCACCGCGGTCGCGCAGACCCTCGGCCTCGCGGTCGATCGCTCGACCGTGGACGTCGGCGTGGTCGAGGTCGGCACGCACGCCCAGGCCCACCTGCGGCTGGTCAACAGCGGCACGACCAGCCTGTTCCTCGGCGCGACCAAGCCGGTGACCGGGCCGTTCACCGTGACCGACGACTGCTCGGATCTGCTCGCGCCGGGCGCCGGCTGCACCGTCCGCGTCGACGTCGATCCGCCGCAGAACGGCATCCTCACCGGCACGCTGACCGTCGCCTCGAGCGCCAATCCCGTCACCGTCCAGCTGCGCGCCGTCGGCGCCCGCCGCATCAACGTCGCGCTCGCCGGCGATGGCCGCGTCACCTCGTCACCCGCCGGCATCGATTGTGGCGCCGGCTGCACCGGGCTATTCACCGGCGGCGTCACGCTGACCGCGACCCCAGGTGCCACGAGCAGCTTCACCAGCTGGACCGCGCCGTGCGGCGCCGCACCGTCGTGCTCGCTGCCCGCCACGGGGCCGTCCGTCACCGAGACCGCCACGTTCGCGCTCGTCCCCGGTCGGCTCCACGTCACGATCGCCGGCGACGGCCAGGGCTTCGTATACCTCACCGACGACGAGTTTGGATTCCACACCATCGCGACCTGCAGGTCGTCGTGCACCGTCGATCTGCCGGCCGGCCCAGACCTCCAGCTGTGGGCGTTCACGCCGTCGACGTTCGCCGGCTTCACCGCCGGATGCGTGACCTCGGACCACAGCTGTGCCGTCGATTCCACGATCCACGACGTCACCGTGCAGTTCGACCGCGATCCGCGTGAGATCGCCACGCTGTTTCCGGCCCTCCCGGTCACCGGCCTCGGGTTCGCGCCCGATGGCGATCTCATCCTCGGCGATCGGACCGGCGTGTCGAAGCTGACCGTGGCCGGCGTCGTGGTGTGGACCACGCCGATCGTCGGCGGCGCGCACGACCTCGTCATCGATGACGCGGGCAACATCTACGGCGCCAGCAACACGGCCCGGAGCTCCACGCTGGTCGGCCCTGGCCTGTTCGCGCTGTCGCCCGCGGGGGTCGTGCTGTGGACCCGGCCGTTCAACATGCCGCTCGACTTCGAGCGCGCGTTCAAGTCGTTCCAGAGCCGGGTCTCGGCGTCTCCGGACGGCACCGTGATCGCGGCGCTCACGGACGAAGGCGTCCACGTCGTCGATGGCGCCGGTGTCGATCGGTTCCCGGTCATCGCGCAGCGCTTCGTCGATGGCATGGCGGTCGCACCGGACGGCACCGTGGCCTACGGCACCCAGTCGGTGATCGCAGGAGACATCGTCGACGTTCACCGCGTCACCAAGGACGGCGCTCCGCTCGAGCCGATCACCGCGCTGTTCGGCGACCGCGACCTCGCGATGACCTACGGCGCCGGCAACTTCCTGTGCACGCAGACCATGAGCTCCAGCGTCTCGGACGCCGCGCTGGTCGCGCCGGACCTCAGCTACGCATGGCGAGTCCAGCAGGGCGTCAGCGCCAGCGGATCGTTCACCGGGGGCGTCGCGTTCGACTCGAGCGGTGACTGCATCGTGGCCCACATGACGAGCGAGCGGGCCCTGGCGCTCGGCGTCCGGTTCGACGCGCGCTCGCCGACCGGCGCGATCACGTTCACCCACGACAAGCCCGCGACGGATCTGGTCGCCGGCCCGCTCCTCGCCGACGGCGTGACTCCATCGGCGCTCGCGGCCGATCACGATCACCACATCGCGCTCGGCGGCGAGTTCGGCGGGTTCGGCGAAGTCCCGTGGATCCAGGTGTTCGAGATGCCGTGACGGACCGTCCCCCACGCAACCCGCGCAACCTCAACGCGTCCGCGGCGTCTGGATCAGGCTCGCGGCCCGGGTCACCTCGGCGCTGAGCTCCGATAGCGACCTGGGGCGCTCCACCGCAGCCGACTTCTGGAGCTTCGTGGTCGCGGTCGTGAGCGCCCCGAGCGCCTCGGTGAGACGCGGGTTCGATCGCTGGTCCTTGTGCATGATCGCGATCTCGACCTTCAGCGACGCGAGCGTATCGGCGGCCTCGACCAGCGCGGCGGTCCTGACGACGTCGGCATCGGTCGGCTTGAGCGCGCGATACGCGGCGACCGCGGTCGCGCCATCGCTGCGGCACTTGTCGCAGTTCGAATTGGTGTAGCGATGCTCGACGTCGTCGGCGATCGCGTCGATGGCGTTCGAGCGCTGCTTGGCGGCGCGCAATTGCCGGATCGGCTCGAGGTAGAAGCCTTGGTAGAGCAGGTTACCGATCGTGACGATCCGTGCAGTTGCGCGCGCGTACGGCGTGGTCTTCGCGCGATCGTCGTCTGTCCTGACGAGCGCAGTTACTTGCACCAGGTCGCTTTCGAGCTCGGCCTCGCCGGTCTTGATCCCGAGCGGAAGCCCGAGGAACTCTTCGATCAGCCGGAGATCGTCGGCGCCCGCCAGCTTGGAGACCTCCAGCTGGACACAGCGGGCGACCGTGTCGAAGTTGGGCTTGTAGTGGACCTTGAACAGGTCAGACGGATCGGTCTCGTCACCGAGCAACGCGTAGTTATCATAGGCGTTGAACGCGCCGACCGTATCGTTCGCGGCCAGCTTCTTGCGGATCGCCAGGAGCGCATCGAGGCGATCTCCGATCGCCTCCTCGAGCACGCGCTGCGCATCCGAGACGGCGCGCGTCTCGGCAATCCGGGCGCGCGAAGTCGCGATCATCGCATTGTCGACCTCGGTGCAGTTCGGTCCGAGCCTCGGGATCAGCATCGGGTCCGCGACGAAGTTCTGCACGCGGAACGTCACGATGATATACGGCAGCTTGTCGTAGGGCTTGTGGTCGATGCACGCGAACGTCGAGCCGTTCTGGTCGCACAGCGTGAACGCCTGCTTTTGAAACTCATCTGCGCTCGCCTTCACGACTGGCAGGACCTCATTGTGCTTATCCGTCGCCAAAATTAAATAGATATCAGCAAACTCCGCCGATTCGAGCGAGCCTGGCAAGGCGATCTGCGCCGTGTAGGCCTTCTCGGTCGCGGCCAGGTTCTGAAGCACACCAGCTGCGTCATCGACCGCGCCAAACACCGCGCTGGCCTGCTTGCCGAACGCGAGCGTGGCGAGTCGCTGCGATACGTCCTTGGTGATATTCCAGACCTTGAGCGCCGTGTCCGCGACGTTCTTCTTGAGCGCGCGGGTCTGGATCTTCAGGAGCGGCTTACCGCGTGCGTCGAGCTGGATCGGGAAGTGCGAGATGAGCTCGTCGCCGCGAGTGTCATCGATCGTGCCCTTGTCGAAGTCGATCAGGTAGAGCGGGATCTGTCTTGGCCCGCTCACGTCGCCGGAGAATGACGCGAAGACGTAGAGATGACTCAGATCCTGGTCGCGGCTATCGTTGTAGACGGCCGATGTAAGAATCTTCCGATTTTGCAGGTCGATCGTCGCGGTGATGTAGCCAGGGTCCTGAGGCACGCCCCCCGTGCTGACATCCCGTCGGACGCTGTCGTCGATCTTGTAAAAACCGCCACCACAAGCCACCGAAGCCACCATCAAGATCCCGATCACCGCTGGGGTCATCCGCACACTCGCCTCCTCGAAGATAGTTCGCTGTCGACGTTAGCAGATTCCGGAAATGACGAGCCGACTCCCGGGCGCGGCGTTTCGCGGCATTTTCACGAGACCGCCGCGAGCGGATTTCTTCGCGGGGCCAATTTTTGAACTGGAGACGATCCGACGATCGGGCCGCCGCGCGCCCCGGCTGGCAGGCCCCGGCTGGCAGGCCCCGGCTGGCAGGCCCCGGCTGGCAGAATGTGGCCCAGGTCAGCGATCGACGAGATCGGCCGGCTGCAGGTACGATGATACCGCGAGGATGGCCGCGGCGGTCCAGCCGAGGTTGGCCCCGCTGCCATCGGCTGCGCACTCGCCATCGGTATGAACGCCGAGCAGCGCGCCGGACTCGGTGAGCACGCCCGCGCCGGAGCTGCCGACGTCGGTATCGACATCGTTCGCGATCATCCGCGCGTCGCAGGCATCGCGCATATCGCCCACGGCGATCTGCTTGGGGCGCCCCCGCGGGTGCTGGATGATCGCGACCCGCGCGCTCGGCCGGGTCGTCAGCGGGGTCGGCGTGACGGCCGGCAGCGCGTCGAGATCGATCAGCGCGTAGTCGGGCGCAGCGGCGCGCTCGATCACCGTGCCGCTGGTGACCAGCGGGTCGCCATCGGGGTCGTCCTCGAAGTTGAACACGACGAGCGGCGAATCGCCGAGTGCCACGCAGTGGCCCGCGGTGAGCACCACGGGTCCGGCGGCCGCGGCGATCAGCGTGCCGGTGCACGTGCCGTTGATGAGCGCCACGGCGTCCTCGCGCACCTGGACATCGGCGATCGCGTCGCCGTGATAGGCGTTGATCGGCGTGAAGTCGAGGCTCGGGCCACACTGCGAGCGCGGCGACCACACGCCGAGCTGGAGCGCGGCACACACCGGGGCTGGAGCGTGGGCATCGTCGCCACACGCCATCACGATCGACGACCACGCGGCCACGGCGATCGCCGCTCGCAACATCATGCCCGCGAGTCTATCGCAGGCGCGATCTCAGTACAGCGCGTTCAGCGCCGTGATATCGGTCGACGTGAACTGGCCGCTCTCGGTCGTGCGGAAGCACGAGTTCATGACCGAGCCGCCCACCGTGGCGCCGCTCGGCGTGCCGGTGATCAGGATCGCGCCGACGCCGGCGCTGCCCTCGTTCGACGCCGAGCCGCCGCAGCTGATCGCGCGGTTGAAGAAGTCGGAGTGACGGAAGCCGATCGTGTGGCCGAGCTCGTGCATGATCACGTGCCGCACCGTCGCGACCGCGAACCCCGTGGCCAGCCCCGTGCCGATGTTGATCGCGTTGAACGGCAGGCCACCCGACGGGAACCCCGACACGCCGCCGGTGCCGGTGGTGGTCCGCGCGGCGATGGTCGCGCTGCACCCGGTGGTGCTGCCCGTCGTGCGCGTCATGTGGAACTGCAGGCCCAGCGCGTTGTAGTTCGAGATCGCGCCGTCGAGCGCGGTGCTGAACGTGCCGGTGAACGCCGAGCCGTTGACGCAGATGTTGGTGATCGAGGCGGCGAGCAGGTTGGTCGTGCGGTACTGCTCCTCCGTGTCCGCGGTGTCGGCCTGGATCATCTCGCGCGACGCCGCGAGGCTCACCTCGGCGTCGTGGCCGGTATAGACCTTGTCGCCGACGACCTGGATATCGTCCAGCGGGAACCCGGCCTGCACGAGGTTATCGACGATCTCCTGCGTTTCATTGGAGCTGCTATCGCTCTTCGCGGCGTCCACGCCACAGCCAAACATCAGCGCGCTCAGACCTGCTGCAAACATCATCGCTCTGGTAGACATGTACTCTCCTGATCGGTCCTGGACTGGTTCTCGAAACGCCTTCGACACGAAGGCGCTTGCGCCGCGGTTGCACCCGTGTCACGCTGCTGCTGACCGTCGCTATCCGGTGGTGAGCATCAGAGATCGCGGGTGATGGTTCCCCAAGCCACTCCCCGTGCGGCGCGGTCGCTGTTCAATCGTGATGCCGCGATAAATTTCAGTTCGCTGCCGGACAACACATGATCTTACAGGGTCGAGACTCTGCAGCATCACCGGCAGCACCCTGCCGCAGAACGGCGAGTCGCTCCGGTGGCTTACTGGCGATCGCCGGATCGGCGACTCGCATGATCCCCAGCAGCCTTCCGGATCCTGCGCTCGAGGTGCACTATGACAGAGTGTCTCACAATGCCGCGCGCAGTGAGGCACTGCGCCCCGCTATCGATCAGGTGGTGATGTCGGACGACGCCGCACGCTCAAAAACTTGAACGTGGGCCACCGCCATGAACTGTCGTACCCAGACGCTCGCGAACGCGACGTCCGAAATTCGCTGACCCGGCCGTGCATGCAGGCGCGTCACGCGAACCCGAGCTCGAGCGCCTCGGCACGGTCGCCGCGGTCGCCGCGGTCGCCATTGTCCGGAGATGTCGCTGGCAGCACCACCATGACGGTAGTTCCGCTGCGCACCTCGCTGCGGATCGCGATCGTCCCGCCGTGTGCCTCGACGACGCGGCGCGCGAGCACCAGGCCGAGGCCGACCCCGCCGGTCGACCGCGTCCGGCTGCGATCGGTGCGGAAGAACGGCGTGAACAGCTGCTGGAGATCGGCGTCGTCGATGCCGATGCCGCGATCGGTGACCGCGACCGTCACGCCCGCCGCGGTCGTCTCCGCCGAGATCCGGATGGTCGTCACCGCCTCGGAGTACTTGCGCGCGTTGTCGAGCAGGTTCTCGAGCACGCGGCGCACCAGCACGCCATCGAGCCACAGCACCGGCAGCGCCGTCGCGGTCACGACCTCGAGCGCGCGGCCAGGGTGCTGGACGCGAAACCGCGACGCCGCGTGGTCGACGAGCTCGCCGATCGCGATCGCCTCGCGCCGCAGCGGCGCCCCCACCGCCCGGCCCTGGGTGTGCGCGAGGTCGAACCGCGACAGCGTCATCACATCATCGATCAGCCGCTCGACGTCGCCCAGATCGCGCGAGATCTCGGGCAGCAGGTCCTTGACGCGATCGTCGATGCCATCGACCATCAGATCCACGGCGACCTGGATCCGCGCGAGCGGGGTCTGCAGCTCGTGCGAAACATTTGCCATCAGCTCGCGCTGCGCGGTCATGAGCGTGGTCACGCGATCGGCCATCTCGTCGAAGGCGCGGCCGACCAGCCCGAGCTCGTCGTTGCGATCGACCCGGGCGCGCGCGCCGAGTTCGCCGCCGCCGAACCGGCGCGCGGCCTCGGCGATCCGCTGCATCGGGCCGCCGATGTAGCGCACGATCACGATGACCAGCGCGAGCAGCACGCCGAACAGCACCGCGAGCGGCGCGAGCGAGCGGTGCAGCCGCGGCCCCGGGAGGCGCAACCGCACGGTCACGACCGGATGGCCCGCGCGCGACACCACGCGCGTGGCGTCCCAGCGATCGGCCGGCTCGGCCACGAGCGGCAGCGCCGGCGGCGACGTCGACGCGAGCAGCTGCCCGTCGGGCCGGTACAGCGACACCTCGAACCGCGCGCGCTCGAGCTCGTCGAGCTCGCCGGCGAGCCGCACCGGGTCGTCGCGTAGATCGGCCAGGTTCTCGGTGACGTACTTGGCGATCACACCGCCGTCCAACGCGGGCGGCGACCGCACGATCTGGAGCGCGAGGAACAGGCCACCGGCCACGAACACGACGACGAGCACGCCGAGGAACGCGGTCAGCCGGAGCCGCCCCGGCCTCACGCCTCGTCCTCGCGCAGCGCCAGCATGTAGCCCGCGCCGCGGATCGTCCTCAGAAACCGCGGCTGGCGGGCATCGTCGCCGAGCTTCTGCCGCAGCTTGGAGATCTGGACGTCGACCGAGCGCTCGAACGCCTCCTCGGCGCCGCCGCGCGCCAGGTCGAGCAGCTGCTCACGGCTCAGCACGCGGCCGGCGCGCTCGGCGAGCACCCGCAACAGGGCAAACTCGTAGCCGGTCAGGCTGATCTCGTTGCCTGCCACCGTCACCCGCATCGCCGTGGGATCGATCATGATCGGCCCGACGTGCAGCTGCTGGGCGCGCGGCCCGACCATCCCGCGCGCCCGCCGCACGACCGCGCGGATCCGCGACACCAGCTCGCGCGACGAGAACGGCTTGGTGACGTAGTCATCGGCACCGGCATCGAACCCGAGCACCCGATCGGCCTCCTCGCGGCGCGCGGTCACCATGATGATCGGCACGCCGAGCCGCGTCCGCAGCTCGCGGCACACGTCGATGCCATCGCGCCCCGGCAGCATCAGATCGAGCAAGATCACGTCATACGCCGTGCGCGCCGTGTCCTCGATCGCGCGCAGCCCCGACGTGAGCCACGCCACGGTGAAGCCGCTGCCCTCGAGATAGCGCCGGGTCAGCCCCGCGAGTCGCTCGTCATCTTCGACGAGCAGTACCTTGATCGGCGCATCGAACGACAGCATGGACGGCCAGTGTACTGCCGCATGAACCGCCACGGCGCCGGATCACATTTCCAAACATGGGCCACATACCGCCCACACACCCGCGGGTCAGGGTGGCGGTCGATTGCAGCTCCACCGCCACGCGCTGTTCGCGAGCCTCGTCGTCGCCGCCCCGATCGCCGCCGCCGATCCGCCGCCGCTGACCCCGGCCGGGCCGGCGGGACCGCAGCTCCCGGCGCCCGCCGACCCGGTGACGATCGCGATCACCGGCCGGGTCGTCGACGCCCAGGGACATCCCGTCGCGGGCGCCACCGTCGTCGTCGAAGGCGCCGCCACCCCGCTGCGCACCGGCCCCGATGGCGCCTACCACCTCGACGGTGCCCGGCCCGGCGCGACGATCGCCGTCGACAAGGACGGCTTCCAGACCGGCCTCGGCAGCGTCGCCGGCCCGGCGATCGACGACATCGCGCTCGCCAGCCTCGAGCACAACGCCGAGACCATCGAGATCCACGGCGACCCGCCGCCCGCATCGCCCGGCGCGACCAAGCTCGATCGCAGCGAGGCCGAGCGCATCCCGGGCACCGGCGGCGACCTCGTCCGCACCCTCACCGCGCTGCCCGGCGTCGCCAACACCCAGCGCCCGTCGAGCATGTCGGGCATCGTGATCCGCGGCTCGGCGCCGCAGGACTCGAAGATCCTGATCGACGGCTTCGAGGTGCCGCTCCTGTATCACGCGATCGGCCTGCGCGCGATCGTGCCCACCGAATCGATCGCCTCGCTCGACTACATCCCGGGCGGCTTCGACGTCGGCTATGGCCGCGCCGGGTCCGGCATCGTCGCGCTCACGACCCGGCCCGGCGAAGCGCACGCCACAGAGCAGGCCGAGGTCTCGCTGCTCGACGGCGGCGTGCTCGCCCAGGGCGCGGCGGGCGGCGCGACCCGCTACATGCTGGCGTTCCGCCGCTCCACCATCGACCTCCTCCTGCCCCACGTCATCCCGTCGCGCGTCAACCTCTCGCTCACCACGGTCCCCTACTACTACGACGTCCAGGCGCGGATCGATCACGACCTGTCGCCGCACTGGCAGCTCGCGCTGTCGGCCATCGGCTCGCTCGACGCCCTCGAGATCTTCGCCGACAAGGCGAAGAACCCCGACAAGCGGTTCTTCGACGAGACCGAGTTCATCCGCGTCACCGCCACCGCGCGCTGGCACGACGGGCCGTGGTCCGCCACGGTCGCGGCCTCCGAGATGCCCGAGGACATCGACACCGAGCGCGGCGCGGTCCAGCACATCGACGCCAAGCGCCTGGAGACCACCGTGCGCGGCGAGCTGACCCGCAGCGCTGACCATGCGGCTGGCCTGGTCGACCTGAGCTGGCGGCTGGGCGCCGAGGCCGACGTCTCGCGCTACCACCTCGACCTCGCGATCCCGACGCCCCAGCACAACGGCGTGCTCCAGACGATGCGCGACCCCAACGACGTCTCGACCAGGTTCGACGGCGTCGTGTGGACGCCGGACTTCGCCGCGTGGACGGCGCTCTCCGCGGGCCTGGGCTCGCGCGTCCGGCTCACCACGGGCCTGCGCATCGACGGGTTCGATCGCTCCGGCGAGGTCGCCATCCAGCCGCGCGGCCAGCTCGAGATCCGGCTCGCCGACAAGACCACCGCGCGGCTCGCCGCGGGTGCGTACCGCCGCCCGGCCGAATACCAGGACGAGCTCCTGACCAGCCTCCACTCCGAGCACAACACCCAGCTTGTCGCCGGCCTCGAGCACGAGCCGCGCGAAGGCATCCGGATCCAGCCGTCGATCTACTACACCGATCGCAGCCACCTGGTCAGCAACGACGCCTCGGGCCAGCTCGGCAACCTCGGCCGCGGCACCACCTACGGCGCCGAGCTGCTCGCCACCCTGCGCGGCGGCCCGTGGTTCGGCTGGCTCAGCTACTCCTACTCTCGCTCGACGCGCGTCGACTATCCGGGCGCCGCCGAGCGCCTGTTCGAGTACGATCAGACCCACAACCTCAACGCCGCGCTCAGCTGGCGCCGCGACAACTGGCAGCTCGGCGCGCGGTTCGAGCTCTACTCCGGGCTCCCCTACACCCCGGTCACCGGCTCGGTCTATGACAGCGACGCCAACTTCTACCATCCGATCTACGGCGCGGCCGATTCGCAGCGCACGCCGATCCATCACCAGCTCGATATCCGGATCGATCACACCTGGCACCCGGCCGGCATCGCGCTGACCGGCTTTCTCGACGTGCAGAACGTCTATCTGAATGACTCCGTGACGAGCTATTCCTACAGCTACGACTACTCCCAGCGGTTCTCATTTGTCGGATTACCGATCTTGCCGACCATCGGCGTGCGAGGTGTGCTGTGAAAGCGGGCGTCGTGCTCGTCGTGGTCGTCGCCGCGGCCGCGTGCGGCAACGATACGGATCCGCGCTGGCAGCTCCACCACGATCGCATCATCGCGGTGCGCACCACCCCGTCCCACGTCGCCGCCGGCCAGCTCGCCGCGCTCGACGCGCTGATCACCAGCATCGACGGCGGCCTCGCGGTCGCCTCGCCCGTCCAGGCCGCGAGCCCGGCGGCGCCGCCCGGCCTCGAGGCCGCGGTCGCCGGCGACGGCCGCGGCGGCTGGCAGATCGCCGCCCCCGACGCCGCCACGCTCGACGCCGCGCGCGCGGCGCTCGGCCTTGCGCCGGGCGCGCCCGTCCCGCTCGACCTCGCGGTCACGTTCGACGTCGGCGGCGAGCTGCTCGCGGCCACCAAGCGCACCTGGCTGGGCGAGCCGCGCGACAACCCCGCGGTCGGCCCGGTCACCATCGACGGCACCACCCCCGGTGCGGCGATCACGATCCCGTTCGACACCGACGTCGCGCTCGCGATCGACGTCGACCCGACCTACCCCGTCAACTGGCTGACCTCGTGCGGCTCGCTCAACAGCGATGACAACGAGCACGCCGTGCTGCTCCACGTCGAGCGCGACGATCCCACCTCGGGCCAGCTCGCGGTCGTCGTGCGCGACGGCGACGGCGGCGTCGCCTGGCAGACCTGGTCGATCGACGCGCCGCCGCCCGCCGGGCGGTAGCCGCGCGGACCGGCGCATCGCGACGCGCTCCCGGCGATGGCCGATTTTGTCCGATCTTGGTCCGGTTCGTGGCTTTCGCGCGGCCGGCGCGGTTCGTACCGTGGGGCTGGAGGTTCCCGATGTCCACACCAGGGTCAGATACCGCGCTCGTCGTGATCGATGTCCAGGAGTCGTTTCGCTACCGGCCGTACTGGGATCCGGCCGAGGTCCCGGAGTTCGTGTCGAAGCTGCAGCAGCTGATCGACGGTGCCATGTCGCGCGGCATCCCCGTGGTGCAGGTGTTTCACGTCGAGGATAGCGGCGTGTTCTCGATCCAGTCAGGCAACGTGGTGACGATGGCCGGGCTCGACCTGCGGCCCACCGCGGTGTTTCACAAGCGCAGCCACAGCGCGCTGGTCGGTAGCGGGCTCGATGTGTGGCTGGTACGCAACGGCATCCGGCGGCTGATCGTGTCCGGAATCCGCACCGAGCAGTGCTGCGAGACCACCACGCGCCACGCCTCGGACGCTGGCTACAAGGTCGACTACGTCACCGAGGCCACGCTGACCTTCCCGATGACCGACCGCAAGGGCCGCGTGTGGTCGCCCGACGAGATCCGCGCCGCCACCGAGCTGGTGCTCGATGGCCGGTTCGCCCGGATCGCCTCGGTGGCCGAGGCGCTCCACGGCGACGTGAAGTTGCGTGCCTAGCCCGCGCGTGATCCCGCTGTACGTCGTGGCGCCGCCACGGCTGTTGATGCTCGACATCGCCGGCCCGATCGACGCGATCCGCCGCGCGAACGTCGAGCAGACCGCCGTGCGGTTCGACGTCCGGCACGTCGGGCCCAGGTCGCGGGTCATGACGTCGATCGGCCTCGCGGTCGGCCGGATCGCGCCGCTGCCCCGCAGCCTCCCCGACGACGCCTACATCCTGATCGGCGGCAGCGTCACCACGCTGTCGCTCGCGGAAGATCCCGACGCGGCCCGCGATCGCCGCGACGAGACGGCGATCATCGACTGGCTCACGGCGGCGGTCCGGCCGTGCCACACGGTGATCACGATCTGCACCGGGGCGCTGCTCGCGGCGCGCGCCGGCCTGCTCGACGGCTTCAGCTGCACGACCCATCACCAGGTGTGCGCCGAGCTCGCGCAGCTCGCGCCGCGCGCCCGCGTGCTCGAAGATCGGCTCTACGTCGTCGACGGTCGCCGGTTCAGCAGCGCCGGCATCACGGCCGGCGTCGACCTGATCCTCCACGTCATCGCGCAGCTGACCAGCCAGGTCCACGCGCTCGCCGTGGCGCGCTACCTCGTCGTCTACATGCGGCGCACCGGCACCGAGCCCCAGCTGTCGCCGTGGCTCGAGGGCCGCAACCACGTCCACCCCGTCGTCCACAAGGTGCAGGACGCGATCGCCGGCGATCCGGCCCGCGCCTGGTCCAGCACCGCGCTGGCCAAGCTCGCCGGCACGAGCCCGCGCCACCTCTCGCGACTGTTTCGCGCGCACACCGGGCTCCACGTGCCCGACTACCGCAACCGGCTGCGCGTCGCGCTCGCCCGCGAGCTGCTCGGCCAGACCCAGCTCGACATCGAGCACGTCGCCGAGCGCGCGGGCTTCGCCTCCGCCCGCCAGCTGCGCCGCGCCTGGCGCCGGTGGTACGAGACGCCGCCGCGCGCGGCCCGCGGCTGAATGCATGGACGCGAGCCGGGCCGGCGAGCGATCACCGCGCTGGCGATCTCGTGACGACCGAAACTATCGGGCGCCAGTTCGCCGCGTCGCTTCCAACTGACTAATATGGGAGGTCTCATCCATTCGCGATCGCACTGGGGTGCATGATCGCTGATTTGGTATTTCCACTCGCCCAAGAACACCGCATGAACCAGCTCCACTCAACTACCCGATCTCGATCCGCGGCCCTCCGGACCATCCCCTCAGCCCACCGCGCCCGCGGACCTCTCCGCTGCGCCGTGGCCGTCCTGTCCCTCCACGCCGCCTGCGCGCCCAGCGATCCCGCCGATGGCAGGGATCCGGGGCTCGCCGAGCAGGCCGCCGCGATCGTGGCGGCGCCCGCGGCGTGCACCAACCTCGCGCTGGCCGCCGCGGTCACCGCGCAGTCGACGTATCCCTATGAAAGCTACTCGGTCGCCCACATCCACGACGGCGACCGCAGCACCGTACTCGGGGCCGCGACCAGCTGGGTCAACGCCTCGTCGTACGCCGCGAACGGCGCGCTGCCCAACTGGGTGAACGTCGACTTCGGCAGCGCGCAGACCATCAGCGAGGTCGACCTCTATACGAGCGCGGGATACGAGATCAAGGACTACGACATCCAGGTCCCCAGCGGGGGCACGTTCACCACCGTCGCCAGCGTCCGCGGCAATCGCGCGCTGCAGATCGCCACGCCGATCACGCCGGTGGTCACGAGTCAGCTGCGCATCCTGGCGATCCATGGCCCGGACGTCCAGCCCCAGTACGCCCGGATCAACGAGCTCGAGGTCCTCAGCTGCGCGACGGCGGTGGCGACCCGGATCTCCGGCACCGTCCGCAACATGCAGGGCAGCACCCTGCCCGGCATCACGATCGAAGCCGGGGGCGCGACGACCACCACCGACGCGAGCGGCAGCTACAACCTCACCGGTTTGCCCTACGGGCAATATACCGTCCACCCCTCGGGCGGCGGCTACACGTTCGGTTCCGCGCAGTACCAGATCGATAAAGATACGGTCACGCTCAGCGCCGGCTCGCCGAACGCCGGGCTCAACATCACCGGCTACAATCGCAATCCGATCGTCTACGTCCACGGCTGGACCGACAACACGAACCGGTTCAAGCCACACCCGTCCAGTGAGCTGACCGCGGCGGGCTACGCCGCGTTCTACGCCGAGCTCGAGACCAGCCTGGGCTGGACCCCGCCGTTCGCGACCAACGTCTCGCACGTGACCAGCGCGATCAGCGACGCGAAATACCAGACC
>Ga0302323_100000193_pt1 | contig 46149 bp, 35 predicted proteins | sample Fen_T0_3_FD_201950 | JGI IMG/M metagenome (GOLD analysis project Ga0302323, IMG submission 201950) | Peat permafrost microbial communities from Stordalen Mire near Abisko, Sweden - Fen_T0_3 | ecosystem: Environmental > Terrestrial > Soil > Wetlands > Permafrost | place: Sweden: Abisko...
GCGTATAGATCTGAAATGGCGCCCAATAAAACGGCCGATGAAACTTGCTCTGCGAATGCAGCAACGCGAGTTTGGCGTTGCGAAGAGCGACCGCCGCGGTCTGGCCGTGTTCGATGCCCTGATAGAGAGTGTCCATCAGCTGCGGCGTAGAATCGTCGCTGACCTCCCACAGTGCACCGATGACGCTATGCGCGCCGGCGCGCAGGAACGCCCACGAAAGCCCGACCAATCCTTCTCCCGCATAAGAGCGCGTGCCGCTGCCATAACAGGCTGAGATCGTAACCAGCCGCGCATCGATGGGATGCTGCATGATGTCGCGCGCGTAGAGTTTGAAGGAATCCTCACTGGCTTTGCTACGGGAAAGCGCGGAGCCCGAGAGTATGATGGCGGAGTCCAGCGGGTCCGTGCGGCTGGCAACCGCATGAGCGACAAAATGAATATAGGAGTACTGCGCCGGATTGCTGGCGAGATAGTTTGCCGGAGTCGCTTGCTGGCCTGCGAAGGCGGATAGATGCTGTGCCGGGAAGTGCTTCTTGATCTGGCTCATCTCGACGCCAAAGAGAGGCAGGTTGGGATAGTCCTGGCTGGGAGAAACTGCATCGCCGAGCAGGAGCAACCTGCGATCAGTATTCCGCGCAGGCTTGGCAGCCGCGAGCATAGCCAGCGATGGAGCCGAGAGCAGCGTCGCATCGTCGAGCAAGTAATGAAACTCCAGGCCCCCTTGTGAAGGCTGGCCGGCCACGGAACTCGGGCCAGGAACCAGTAGAGTTTCAAAGTTCAATTTGCTCAGCGCACCATCTGCCAGAATCATCACCGGAGCATCGCGGCGGATCAACTTCGCAGCCGGAGCCACGAGCAGTTGATAGAGTGCCTTTCCATCCTCATTGCGGGCTTGCAGAGGATCTTCTACGTCAAGCAGCACCTTGCGATAACGCTCGACCCGCGCGATGATCTCTTTCTGCGGAGGAAGTTCGATAAGTGTAGTCTTCGCCGGCGTGATCGCCCAAAGGTAGGACCCCTTGTCACCCAGCCAGTAGAAGAGCAGCGTTGCGCCAGTCTCTCGGGCGATCTCGCGGGGATTCAGCGTCGCAGGCCGGAAAGAAGCCTTGCTCTCGACCACTCCAAGGCCTTGCGCCAGCGTCCGTGCGCGACTCTGATCGGCCGCAGCTAGAGCTTGGTCACTTTTCCCTTCCTCAACCAGCAGATGGATGTAGTGATCGTAGATACTGGTGGCGTTGGCGGCAAAGGGAAGCCTGGAGTCTTCGTTCCGAAGTTGCGCCCGCGCCGACTCGAAACTGTCCAGAGTGGACCTGTAGGTCCGTTCAGCATCTCCCTTCTTCCCTTGCCTCTCAAATAGCTTGGCCAACTCTTCCCCCGCGTCCAGCCGCGTCATGGTTGGACTTACTGGGTTGTTTTGGACTGCGCGAATAAGCACCTCAGCTCGTTGGTTCTGGTTTTGGGCGGCAGCCAACATTCCCTGAGTCAACATGATTTGCGCATTCAGCCGCTTGCTGTATGGGCTCTCCATCGGAACCAACTGGGTCAGATAGCTATTCGCATCATCCAGCTTTCCAGTCTCCACCGAAACCTGGGCCAGATCCTCCAGCGTATTTACGATATCTTCTTTGCTGTTGATCTGCTTTGCCAGATAGAGAGCCCGGATGTAGGATTGCGTGGCACGGTTCAAATCGCCGGTATCGTGATAGATATACCCGGCGTTACTTATCCATTTGATCTCGTAGTGTATGTCTCCAAGACTTGCGGCCGCCTTCTCGGCTTCTAAGAAGTGTTCCAGGGCTCTTTCGTTATCCCCCAACTGGTAGTACGCCCATCCAAGATTGCCTGAGGCGATTTGAGCCAAGCCCTCCGCGCTCAGTGCCATTGCATTTCTGTGCGCGGACCATGACCAGCCCACGGCTTCGTCATAGTGCTCGTTTTGAAGCGAGGCCCAGCCCAAGTTTACGAGCGCTGTTGCCTCCAACCACCGATCATGGTGCGTCCGGGCAAAAGAGAGAGCTTCGAGAAAGCACTGTTGCGCCTCTGGGTAGTGTCCGCGCATCATCTCCAAGATACCGTGCACCCGTGGCAAGGCTCCGCAGGCTGCATAACCTCCGACTTCGCAGATGCTTTTGGCCTCCGTCAGCTTTTGATTCGCCGCGGAGAATTGTCGAAGACGGGCCAAGCCAGCAGCTTCAAGCGTAAGCCTCTGAACGGTGGCTCCTGGATTAACCCGAATTGACGACTGCTGTGAGAGAAGCCGGAGCGCATCCTCGTTCATTCCGCGCCACACCATCGCCTCGGCTTCCAGCAATTGGAATTTTGATGCCCATTCGGGATCGGAACCATTGAACCGCTGGTATCCTTGTTCAGCTTCTTGCTGGCTAATGGCGAGTTCGCCACGCAAAAAGAACTGCCGAGTTCGATCGTACGCCGCCTCGGCGCTACCAGGGTGCGTATCTTTGATAGGAATAAGCAGTAACAGCAATAGTACCGAAACGACATGTGGAAACCAAGGCGGAAAACTCCGACCAACGTGTCCAAAACACGCCTTGATTTCCTTCAGATTCGATGCTGCATTTATGGCCTCGCCAGCCTGTTGGAGGATCGCACGAGCTATCCTCCGGTCCCACCGCCGTTGGATGTGCCATTTCCGATCGGCACGTCGCCAGAGGCTGCGCAGCCCAGCTTGAGGTCCACCATGGTCAGATGGAAGGTGGTCTTTTTGGGAACCTTCGTCTGTTCGTGCGGCTCCTCGTGCTTCACTCTCAGCTTGGCCAGCGTGATGGTGCCAAAGCCGGGAATCGTGATCACGTTTCCAGAGATTGTTCCAGGGACAAATCCAGCTACCTGGTCGATCAGTGAACATTCGACCTCCTCCGAGGCGCGAAGAGTAGAGGAAAGTCGATTGTACCGTTCCTGCACCGACGTTGGCAGGTTCTTGTTCTTGAGAATGCGTTCATACTGCCGATTGACGCGGCTCACAAAGCCCGGATCATGGGTATAGGGCAGGTCGTCGATCGGCTCGGGGCCAAAGATGTCGCGATCAAAGTGCAACTCGACCGGCTGGCCGGCGATGCGCAGATTCTCAATGCGCGTGCCGAGGAAGGAGATCGACGGAATAAATCCCTCCAGAGGATGCTCGGTGATCATCTGCCCAACGATGCGGTCGGCCGTCACAACCTCCATCACATTGAGGCCTTCGACGACCGTGGTGGTCAGAGTAGTGTGGCCGCCACCCGTCTTGTCGCTGAGGTTGCCGCCGACATGGGTGTACGCCGAGCGGAAGCTGATGATCGACTCAAGCCGGAAGATCTCGGCGCGCTGCGTGAGATATCCACCCTTCTCCGGAAGTTTCGCATGAACCTGCGGCTCGATCTCCTGCGAGATCGGAAGGATCAGATGGCCTTTCAGGGCAGACGCTTCGGCATGGTATTTGTGCACACGTTCAGACATAGGCGTATTGAACCATCCTTTTTATATTCGAGAGAATTCTATGGTCTTCGTCCGGATGCGTCAATCAGATAGTTGAAGCTCGAAGACATATCTGTCGATTTCAGTGCGTTCGCCATGAGCCGCGACGCCGGAGATCGCGATCGTATACGCGCCGTTCTTGAGCATTGCGCCGGGAATCATCACCGAGAGCCGCTGGTCCTCATTGGTATTGCCTGCGGCGGCTGTGCCGGTCCAGGCAAGCTTTCCCTGCGGATCATACAGATCAAAGGAGTAGCTGGCGTAAGCGCCCATGCTGGGCTGCTGAGGCAGATCCACAGGAAGCGCAACTCCGTGACGACGATCGGCGGTGACGTTCAGGGCTGCACCGCCGCGCGTGGCACCGTGCAGAGGAGTCCAGGGAAGAAGCCGAGGCTGGTCTGCTGAAGCCCGAAGCGCCGGAAGGGTGACCAGATTCTGGTAACCAACAACCAGCAGCAATGTGGCAAAGACCGGAGCGGCGAATGCTGGCTGAAGCCATCCAAGCCACCACGAACGTCTGGATTCGCGCTGCCGAGCCGGCTCGGCAGCAGTCGAGGCGCCAGCCAGCTTGGGCAACTGGGCCTTGGCCTCTTCGACAAATGCGGCTCCGGCGCGAAGATCCAGAGCACAGTCCGGACACTCGAAAAAGTGCGCTTCGAAGGCTTCGCGCACATCCGGCGTCAACTCGTTCAGGAGATAGCGCTCGGCGGCCATCTGTTCTAAAGCTTCGCTATGATCCATAGACTCAATCCCCAACTTGGTGCAACTCTTGATAGTGGCAGCTAGCGGCAAATCGTTTCAAAACTCCCGCCGATGTGCGCCACTCAGGCATTCGCGCCCAGAGCTATCTGGCTCCCAATGCGCTTTATATACACGGTCTTGAACTCCTGCTTGGCGCGGTGGAGCAGCACCCGCAGATAGTCGCGATCCACGCCAAACTCCCGGCACACTTCGTCGCGGTCGCGCTCGTCGAGAAAGACGGCCTTCAGCAGCGAGCGGTCGCGCGGCTCCAGTTCGAGCAGGATCTCGCGGACTTTGTCTTTGATCTGCTTGGCGGCGACGATGTCCAGTGCATTGGCGCTTTTGTCGGGCAGCTCGGGCCGCCCCTCCACATCGAGCGACTCGCCACCGCTCGAAGCGCGATAGTGTTCCAGAAGCACGTTGCTGCAGACTTTATTCACAAACGCACCCAGGCTCTCCGGCTGGCGCAGGCCGCCCTCCTTGCGCAGGACCGAGAAGACGCGGGCAAAGGTCTCCTGACGCACATCTTCAATGGCCTGAGGGGAGTCGAGCCGCGAACGCAGCTTGAGATGAAGTAACCCCGAAAAATAGGCAACGAAGTGCTCCTGCGTCTGGTGGTCACCAGCACAGAGGTTATCAACGTAACCTGCATCAAATGAATGAAATTGCAATACCGACCCCGCCGAAGCGAATGGTCCCAAGTATAGCATTTTCGAGGTTGCAGGCACATGAACCCCGTGCGCTCGCGCAGTAGGCCGCACCGGCCGCCGCGGGGCGGGGCCGCGTTGAGGAGCCGCATGGAGAGCCGCGGGACTCATCGGGAGAGCCTGAACAGAGGGCTGCCGAGGAGGAATTTTGCATCTCTCGAATCGACAGGCTGCACCGGTTGCACGGAAGAGAACCTGTAGGCGCTTCCCGTGACGGGGCCGCGCACGGTCACCAGCGGCTGCCCAGTGTAATGAAGGTGCAGAGCGGTACTCCGAGGGCTTTCACTGGCTCTCAATTCGCTTTGCTTTCGGCCAAGCCACATGACGCCTCCTCCCCCGAACACTCCCAGTCGCGAGCCCCCGAGAGGGCTCGCAGCCGTGTCAGAACAAAAGCAACCAGACCAGCAAAATAAGTACCAGGTACAACCAGGGTGTTCTCCATGAGATCGTGGGCTCCGGCCGATACCCTGACCTATCCTGGGAATCTGCCGGCCGCACAAAGTCGTTCTCTTCCATAAGGTGATGGGAATAAAGGGCGGCCGATTGCTGCCGAGCGGCCACTGGAACCGTCTCCAATTCCGCGAAGAAGCGCGGCACCATCAAGGCATAGAAAACTTCTTCCATGCCCACCTCGCACAAGTTGAACCAGCGATGGAAGATGGTGTTCAACAGCTTGAGCCCGAGCCAGACCAGCCTGAGCACGCCCTCCAGCAGCGGGGAGCCTTGCCCAGCCTGCTCCCTTGGGCTGAGAGCCTCCCGCCGCTCACACTCGCCGCCAATCCCCTCGAAGCTCCCCTCGGATGCCCGTATCTTTTGCTCCATCGCCTTACACCCCACCAATGACTTTTTCAATATAGGAAGTTGAAACCGGAGTGATGCGGATCTGCCTGCGCAGCCTTGGCGTCGCCCTGGACAAGAGAGAGACGGCGCGCCGGACGGCGAGTGCACACTGAGCAAAACTCCGGAAAATGGCACTTTTTATCATTCAGATCCTCCCCTCTCTTCTGTGGCTGCAGACGGAGCCCGCCTTGAATAGCGGACTCCGTCTGCTTGGGGGAAGCCAGTCGATGCTGCGCGATCTTCATGGTTCGCGTTGCTGCGATCCGAGAGATACAGAATGAAGGTGCGGTCGCCTTCCTCGATCTCCCTGGTACCGATTGCGAAGCTCCTGCCAATCCGGCGGGGTGGAATCGGGATGCGGCACTGCACAACGTCGCCCCAGACAACCGGCGCGTAGGGGTCTGTGGTGGAGGGCGGCGTATTCCAACTGAGCACGGCTCGCACCTTCACCGTCGATGCGCCTTCGCCGCGAGTGCGCAACTGAGTGAGAAGATCTGCCGGCAGCGAGACAGCGTACTCAAGGCCGGCCTGCGGAAGGCATCCAAAGTCGTGCACCCCAACCGATGCCGTCCCCCGGTATTCGAATCCCAAGCCCCGGTCCATCCAAAAGGCAACGTACTCCCGGCTTCCGGCCGTCTCCGGCCCGCCGGAGTATCCTCTGCCCTGTTTCAGATTGAGCACGGCAGTCAGTTGCCCGCTCTCCGGGTCCAGCCCGATGCAAGACAACTTCTCGTACTCGGTCGAGCGGTTGGTGTTCAGCCAGGCCTTCACCACGATCGAAAGGTCCGCTTCAGAGAGACCTGGAATCCATTTCGCCGGGTGCGGCGCCACTGCGCGGGAGCTGGCTGCCCTGGTCAGCGCGGGAGCCAGATAACGATGTTCCGGAACCGATGTGCCGATATAGAGCTGGCGAAGTTCGGCGGTACTCAGTATCCTCGGCACAGCTGCCGCAGGCTTGATCGCCAGCTTGAACTTGTCGATGAACTTGACTTCAGCTTTGTCCAGATCGCCCGTCCGCGGCTTCCACGGGAAGAGCACGTGGAGCGGCGGGAGCTTCTCTCGCAGGCAGGTGCCGTCGTTCGCCGCGTTCTTGTACTCTGGGGAAACCATCAGAAAGCCTCTTGAGTGGTGAAACCGGATGAGTTCACGCGGACTACCAATGCCCGAATCTGCTTGTCTGGCTGGCGCCGCAAACCTTCGTTCGCGCTGGATTGCATGGCTTTTCATGGAGCGGATTGCCGAGTCTCTGAGCCGCCGCACAGGGTATAGTGGCGGAACCCACAAAATCGTTTCAGCACTTTTTAGAAAATAGTCACGTCACGGATCGGAAGAGGAACAGGCTCCGGATTTACGCGAACCAGGGGACGGATCAGGAGGGATTCTGGGACGCCAGCGGCAGCGTGATCGCGATCCGCGCTCCGCCATTCTCGCAATTGCTGGCAGTCGCCGTTCCGCCGTGGGCGCGCGCCACCGCATCGACAAACGCCAGGCCAAGCCCGTGGCCGGTCGAGCCTTTTCCCTTGACCCTGCGCCCGAACAGATGAGGCAATACCTCCGCGTCGAAGCCCGGCCCATCGTCTTCCAGTACGAACAAGGCCATCCCGTCCTGGGCCATCAGCCGCAGGTCGACTGTGCAGGCCGAGGGAAGGTGTTTCATTTCGTTATCGAACAAATTGGCAATCATGCGATGGATCAGCGCCTGATCCGCCTCGATGAAGAGCGGCTCGCCGCCGTGCAGCTCGATCTTCACGCCCTTCTCTGCCATCGACGGCTCGTAGAGATCGATCATGACCTCCAGCAATTGGTCCAGATCGAAGGGCACGCGGTTGAGCCGCAGCGCATCCGCCTTGGCCTCTGCAACATCCAGCGACTTGTTGAGAAAATCCGTCAGCCGGTCCACTTCCTCGATAGCAGAGATGATCGGCTCCGCCTGCTCGCCCTGGGTCGAAGCCGACAGAGACATCTCCAGCCTTCCGCGAATCGCCGTGAGCGGACTGCGCAGATCGTGCGCCAGCGAACCGGTGATGGTGTGCAACTGGTCAACCGATGTCTCGATGCGGTCGAGCATGCGGTTGAGCGTCAGCGCCAGAAGGCTCACCTCATCGTTACGCTCGGTTGTGGGAACCCTCGCCTTCAGATCTGAACTGCCGATGACCGACGCAGCTTCGGTCATCCTTCGCACATGGCTCAGCATGCGCCGGGTCGCGAAAAATACGATCGCAAAGCCAAATGAAACAACCAACAGCCATATCAGGATGAACCGCAAGCGAAGCTCCCCGAGCACGCGCAGTTGGTCCCGCTCCGAGAGTCCGAGATAGATATGAGTGCCATCCTTCACGCGAATCGATGCCACGCGAAACGGAATGGCAATCCCGTTGACATGCAGATCCGCCGGCTGGCCTGAAGAAACACCGCTATCGCGGATCGATCGCAGTTGCGCCAGGCCATCGCCCGCGCCCACCCACAATTGAAGCGAGCCATCGCTTCCAGTTTGCAGAAAGAAGACCGAGTCGCTTGCACTGCTGTCGGATTGTACCTTGGGAGCTTCCTTTGCGGCGAGCTCCGCGATCTCTCCCACGACTCGGCTGTAAAGAGCGTCCTTGGGAGTCCGCTCAGCAACGTCGCCCAGCACCTCGACCTCTCCTGAGAGCCACGCGTCGCTCCGGCGCTGAATATCGCCGGCCACAAACCGATGAAGAAAGATAAAAACCAGCAGCGTTCCACAGGCAAAGACGAGCGTTGACCACAGCGAGATGCGCCACGCGGCGCTGCGCACAGATGGTTTAACGCTCCCTGAGGACATAGCCCACTCCTCGAATCGTTCGAATCATCGGCTGCTGTCCCGGTCCATCGACCTTCCCGCGTAGGCGGTAGATGTGAACATCGACCACGTTGGTCTCCGGCAATATACGCATGCCCCAGACCTTTTCCAGAATCATCGAGCGCGTCACCACGCGGCCAGCATTGCGGCAGAGAAACTCAAGCAATACAAATTCCTGGGTTGTCAGTTGCAGCAGTTGGCCGGACCGCTTTGCCTCGCGCCGCAGCAGGTCCAGCTCAAGATCGAGAATCTGCAGCCGGGTTGCCTCGCCGCCCGCAGGGTTGTTGCGCTTGAGCAGGTTCCGCAGCCGCGCCAGCAACTCAGCCAATGCAAAAGGTTTGGTCAGGTAATCGTCCCCGCCCTGCTCCAGCCCGCGCACCCTGTCGTCCACGCTTCGCCGCGCCGACAAGATCAGCACCGGCGCCCGCACGCCCATCTGACGCAGCCTGAGGATCAGGCTGATGCCGTCCTGATCGGGCAGCCCCAGGTCGACGATCAGGATGTCGAACTCCTCCTCCGTCGCAAGCCATTCGGCCGTCTTGCCGTCCGCCGCCACATCCACCAGATACCCCGCCTCTGCAAGCGAAGTCCTCAGGAAGTCGGATATTTCAGCTTCGTCTTCGACGAGCAACAGCCTCATGCAGAGATATTAGAGCATTTGATGCAACATTCATTGCGCCTCGCCAGCCCGAAGATGAATAAATCGTCATCGAGGCAAGGGAAATTTAATGCTTCCTATGGCTCAGCTCTCTCGTCTCATCTATAGGCGGAGATGCTTGAGCTGCAGTGTTCGTCCATGCGCCGTAACTTCCAGAAACCTGACTTCTGCTCGAGCCCCAGAAAGATGAGGACAAGAGTGCCGGCGGCACAACGTATGAACACTCTACATCCAACGCCCTTCGCGGACGCCTTTAGAACCGGCCTCCCGCTGCCCGCCACCCTCGATTCGCACCTTGAGGAGGCGATCCGTCATGTGCTCGACAATCCCGGCAGCCTCGTCCGGCCGCGCATGGTCTTTCAGGTAGCAACCGCATACGGCCTCGACCCAGCGCACGCAAGAGACCTGGCCATCGCGCTTGAATACTTCCACACCGCCTCGCTGCTCTTCGACGATCTGCCGTGCATGGACAATGCCTCCGAGCGGCGCGGCGTTCCCTGCGTGCACCTGGCATACGGCGAGGCGGGAGCGATTCTCACCGCGCTGGCCCTCATCAATCGCGCCTATGCGCTCATCTGGCGGGCAGCATCGGCGGCTACTCCGCAAGTGCAGACGCACGCGCTGGCCTATATTGAACAGTGCCTCGGCCTGGACGGACTGCTCAACGGGCAAAGCCTCGATCTCCACTACGCAACCCTGCCGCATGACCGCGAGACCACCGAGAGAGTCGCGCGCGGCAAGACGGTTTCGCTGATCCGGCTCACACTTGTGCTGCCCGCCTTGCTCGGCGAAGCCTCCCCGCGCGAGATTCAACTGCTGGAGCGAATCGCTCTCTACTGGGGCCTCGGCTACCAAATGGTTGATGATTTGAAAGATGTGCTCGAAAGCACGGCCGGCGCGGGAAAAACCGTTGCCCGCGATCTGCTGCTTGACCGCCCCAACGCGGCATCCGCGATGGGCATCCCCGGCGCCGTCGCGCGCCTCACGCGCTTCATTGATCTGGGAGACAAAACACTTCACCGCCTTCTGCAATCGAGATTGAGCCTGTCATTTCTCGAAAAGCTGCGCAGCGATCTTGAAGAGGAACTTGCACGAGTCACAGGAAGCGCACGTGCGTTGTCGGCAGGAGCGCGGCCGTGATCTTTTTCAAGTTGATCGTCACCAATCTTCGCCGCCATCGCATCCGTTCCTTTATCAGCATCGCTGGCATCGCCTTCAGCGTCGCAGCCATGCTGACCGTCGTGACGATCTTGCAGGGCGCCATCGGCATGTTCTCCGGCATCCTTTCAAACGATAGCGAAATCATTGTCTTTGAGCGCAATGTCTCCGATCTCTTCTTCAGCAATGTCCCTTCGGCTGCGATGGATGAAATCGCCAACTGGCCCATGGTCGCTCATGCCGATCCCGTGCTGTTTGGTGTTGTCTCCAGCACCGATCACCCCATCATCACCTGCTTTGGCGTAACTGCCGAGGACGCGCGCATCCGCAAGGCCACATGGCTCACTGGCGATCGTCTCGCCTTCGCGCAACACTCCGACGATGTCGTTCTCGGTGAGCGGGCCGCGGAATTTCTCTCAGCAAAACTCGATGACCACGTGCCCATCGGCCACGGCGTCTTCCACGTCATCGGAATTCTCAAGACCGCCAACGGCTTTGAAGATGGCGGTGTCTTCATGCCACTCAACTCCGCGCAGAGCTTCTTTCACAAGGAAGGTGTTTCCTCTGTGATCACCATCAAGCTGCGCAACAAGGACGATGCGGCCGCGTTCAAGACGATGGTCAAGACGAAGTTCGCCAATCTCATCGCTCTGGAAGATGCCGAGTTCACGCGCTCCTATTCGCAGTTCAGAATCCTCAAGGCCACGGCCTGGGCTGTGGGCGGATGCGGCCTCTTGCTCGGCGGCCTGGGCGTTGCCAATACCATGATCATGTCGGTCTTCACGCGCATTCGCGAGATCGCCATCCTGCGCGTCTGCGGCTTCTCTCACCCGCAGATTGCCGCAATGATCTTCGGCGAGTCTGCTGTTGTCTCCCTGCTCGGCGCGGTACTGGGCCTGTTCACCGGAAGCTGTCTTCTCGTCGCACTCAAGCTGGTCCCCGCTCTTCACGGATATATCGATGCAAGCCTTCAGCCTGTCATCATGCTGATCGTGATTGTGCTTGCCTTGCTCACCGGAATCGCTGGCGCGCTCTATCCTGCGGCCTATGCCATGCGTATCCGTGCGGTGGAGGCGCTTCGCTTCGAATGACAATTCTTCATTCTCAAGCTGGCAATCCGGCGCGCATCGTTCTTCAAGCCGAAGACGTGTGGAAGAGCTACGACGATGGGGCAATCGCAGTGCTCAAAGGCGTGAGCTTTGAAGTCGCGGAAGGCCAGACGGTCGCTCTCTGCGGCCCGTCAGGCTGCGGCAAAAGCACGCTGCTGCATCTCTTTGGCGGACTCGATTCGCCTGACCGCGGTCGCGTAACCGTCAACGGAACAGAAGTCAATCGCCATCGCAATCTGCTGCGCCTTCTGCGCCATGAGGTGGGCTTCGTTTTCCAACTCCACAATCTCATTCCCGATCTCACGCTGGAAGAGAACTGCCTGATTCCGACAGTCGCAGCGGGCATCGACCATCGCACCGCACAAGCGCGTCTGCATCAACTTGCCGAGCGCACGGGCCTCACGCATCGCCTCGGCCAGCGCATCCAAAAGCTCTCTGGCGGAGAGCGCCAGCGCACCGCGCTCTGCCGCGCGCTGATGAACCAGCCGAAAATCCTGCTTGCCGACGAACCCACCGGTTCTCTCGATGAACGCTCAAGCAGCGCCGTCTTTACATTGCTGCTTGAACTGGCCGCCACCGAAGGCGTGACCCTGGTGATGGCCACGCATGATCGCGCCCTGGCCGCGCGTTGCAACCGCCTCTTGGAGATGCACGACGGGAGAATCCATGAGCCAGCCACTGCCTGACACTCATCTCATTGCTCCGCGGTCGATTGCCGGCGCTGCATGGCACGCTCTATTCTGGCTCGTCGCAGCCAACGCCATCGGTGTGCTGATCGCGATTCTCCTCCTCTTTCCATCTCTGAATGTCTTGCTTGGCGAGTGGACCTATGGCCGCTGGATCATGGTGCACATGAATCTGGAACTCTACGGCTGGGCGAGCCTCCCCCTCGTCGCTTTTCTCTTCAGGATCTACGGCGCGGAGCGCGAACCAATGGTGCAATGGTCGAGGCCGATCCTCTGGGTGTGGTCCACGGCTCTCGCTGTCGGCGCATACTCCTGGCTCTCAGGTCATTCCAGTGGAAAGCTCTTCCTGGACTGGAGCGGATATGCACGCATTCTGTTTCCTCTGGCAATGATTGCTCTCTGGGTCTTGCTTGCCGTGTCTCTCACTCATCAATGGAAGAGTACACCGAACAAAACACTCGCCACACGCGGCGCCAAACTACTTGGGCTTGCGATTCTATTGGTAGTTCCTGTCGTCATGTATCTAGCGTCGAGCCCCGATTTCTACCCCGCGATCAACCCCGACAGCGGCGGACCAACCGGAGCGAGCCAGCTTGAATCTTCGCTGATGGTCGTTGCAATTCTGCTGCTGCTTCCCTTCGGCCTCACGCAACGCAAAGCAATGCGCTCCCTGATCATCCCGTCAACTTGGGTGATACTGGCTGCCGAGTTCCTGCTCTGCTTTGCGCTTGGCCGCGGAGACATAAGCCATCATCTCCCCGCGCAGTTTCTTTCGCTAGCCAGCCTGCTCCTCTGGATTCCGCTCATCCCCGCTTATTACGCGGCCTTTGCGTGGAATGCAAACACACGCCGCTGGCGCATTGCATTCTTCGCCTGGTGGTCTGCCCTTGTGCTCACCGGCTGGCTTCTCTTTCTTCCCGGCGTGCTCGACCACTTCAAATTTACCGACGGCCTTGTGGGTCACTCGCTGCTCGCCATGGCCGGCTTCGCATCGAGCCTGCTCATCTTCGTTCTTATCCAACTGCTCGGCGACGATGGGTGGATCTTCAACCGTGCGCGGTCGTTTTATGGATGGAACGCCGGCGTTCTTGGGTACGTTGTGCTGATGACCGCCGCAGGCTGGCGCGAAGGCTTTGACCCAACCTTCACCATCGTTCCTGGAGCCGTACGCAACGCCCTCTACGTTCTTCGTCTTGTCGTCGGAGTCGTCATGCTCGCTTCATCTGTAGATTGGCTCATCGACGCCACAACGCTGTTTCACGCGCCCGCACTCGTTTCTCTTCCCGAGCCCCTCATCGAGGAGGTCGCAGCATGAACCGCACAGTCCTCATCGGCTATCAATTACTCATTGGCATCTCCGACACCATGACCGGCTTGTTGCTCATCATCGCGCCCGTATTCACGCTCCAGTTGATGGGCCTGCATGCCGGCTCTGAGTCTCTTCCATATCTTTCGTTCATCGGCGCGTTTGTGCTCTCCGTAGGCCTCGCATGCCTCTATGGCGCGAAGGTGATGATTTGCCGTGGAAACCCATGCAAGCTTGAAGTTGTCTGGCTGCTCACGGCCATCACGCGTGCCAGCGTGGCTATCTTTGTCATCGTACAGATTCTGGCGCACGCACTTGATGCGGGCTGGATCGGTGTTGCGTTCTTTGATGGCTCATGCGTTCTCGTGCAGGCAATCGGTCTTCGCAAAGGCTGGCTGGCCCATGTCGCGCTATAGCGGTCTCAAATCCGGATGGCAAGGCGCGAGCCTTGTCGCGATCACCTATGTCTACTTTCTGATCTTCGCGCAGTTTGCTTTTCTCAAGCGGCTCGCGACTCTAGGAGTGGCCGGCGCTCACTTGACTGCTGTAATGGCCGCGATGGCTGCCGGCGGAATACTACTTAGTCTGCTCACTCCTCGCGTGAAGTTATGGCCCTCGCCTAACTCACGGCTGCGAGCGGGACTTGCAGCTTCAGCCGTTGCGGCGTTCCTTTCGCTCCTTCCGCTCGGCCTCGCCGCCAGCATCGCCGTATCGTTTCTAATCGGCGCGGCGCTCGGCCTGCTCACGGTCACACTCGTAACGCACCTGCGCCAATGGACAGGCAATCGCCACCCGCTTTTGCTCGTTGGCCTGGGCACCGGCATTGGCTATCTCATCAGCAATCTTCCTCCGCTCTTTACCGCCTCTGCGGAGACGCAAGCGATCGCTACCGGGTTATTATGCCTCGCCGGAATCTGCATCACTCTAACTCCAACACTTATAACTCTGGAAGGACCAAAGACAGCATCGCGACTATCTTTTTCATTCCCACGCGTGCTAGCTAGCTTTGCCGCGCTCGTCTGGCTGGACTCCGCCGCGTTCTTCATCATTCAAAACACACCAGCGTTGAAGACAGGCACCTGGCAAGGCTCGCTCCACTTATACGCCAACGGCCTGCTTCATCTCGCTGCGGCCCTAACTTGCGTTTGGCTCCTTCGCCGCCGCGGCCTGTCGTTCGTTCTCTGCGCTTCGTTTCTAGCGCTCGGCCTCGCTTGTCTACTCCTGCTTGATCCGCATCGCATTGTGCTTGCGTCGATCTTCTATCCCATCGGCGTCTCGCTCTACTCGGTAGCTCTTGTCGCCTATCCTTCGCTGCTCAGCCCTGCAAGTTCCGTTGCAGAGCGCAGCCGCCAGGCAGGATGGCTCTACGCCATCGCCGGATGGTGCGGCTCCGCCCTCGGAATCGGTATGGGCCAGCACCTCGGCTCTGTTCCGCCTTTATTCGTACTAGGCTCGGGCGCAGTGATCCTTCTTTTCCTGCTGCCCTGGCCACTCAAGTTCTTCGCGCAACACAAGCGCGAGATCACTCTGACGGTGGCAATACTTCTCGCGGCATTCTCTCTCGACCGCATCCTCGTCGCCGCGCATCCTATTTCCCAACTCACTCAGATTGAGCGAGGCCGCCAGGTCTATATCTCCGAAGGATGCATCAACTGTCACTCGCAATACGTTCGTCCCAACACCGCGGATGTCTTAATGTGGGGCCCCGTCAAGAGTATCGAAGAACTTCGCCAGGAACGTCCGCCGCTGATCGGCAACCGGCGTCAGGGACCGGATCTCTCCGAGGTTGGCGGCCGCCGCTCCGCAGCGTGGCTCAAGGCGCATTTCTTCAATCCGCCTGAAGTGAGTGGATCTTCCATCATGCCATCCTACGGGTTTCTCTTTCGCGATGAGCGCGGCGACGATCTGGTGAGTTATCTTGAAACCCTGCATGGAAGCGGCACTCAACAGCATTTAATAACAGAAACAAACTGGCATCCCACCGCTTCTGCTGTTGCATCGGCTAATGCCGGCGAAGGTGAGCGCGCCTTCAAGCACTTCTGCGCCACCTGCCACGAAGCTGGCGGAAACACACGCTGGGAGGCTCGTTTCAAGCGCCTTCCTCCCGATCTTGCCGCTGGACCTTACTTGCATCTACCGCCCGCGGAGAACGACGCGCAGCGAAGAGATCGCCTCGCGCGCATCGTCAAATTTGGAATCCCCGGCACCGACATGCCTGGGCACGAATATCTACCCGACAACGAAACATCATCAATCGCACTTTGGCTGTCGCGAACCATGAGACAGCCGGGCCAGAACCCATAACATCACCACGCAATTAGGAGACGATCCATGAAAACTATCGCCAAATCTCTCTTTTTCGCACTCCCGTTGGCCTTTGCCTCCCTCGCGTTCGCGCAGCATCAGACCTTCACCGTGAATCCCGATGCAAGCAAAGTTGCATTTTCACTCGGCGGAAACACGCACCACGTCGATGGCAGCTTTCACGTCCAGAGCGGCACCATCGACTTTGACCGCACAGCGCAGACCATCTCAGGCTCGATTGTTGTCGCAGCCGGAAGCGGCAACAGCGGCGATTCGGGTCGCGATAAGAAGATGAACGCCGACGTTCTGGATGTGGCGCACTATGCCGATGTTTCATTTGTCCCAAAGACGTATCAGGGAACCATCGCGTCAAGCGGCGATTCCAGCATTCAAGTAACCGGCGTCTTCACTCTTCACGGCACTCCGCACGATCTTACGGTACCCATGCAGATCCACATCGAAAGTGGGGCTCTCACGGCCAAGACCCGCTTCACGGTTCCCTATGTGAAGTGGGGCCTGAAAGACCCAAGCATCTTCATCTTGAAGGTCGCCAAAGAGGTCGACATCGACCTGACACTGTCAGGGAGCTTGAAGTAATCGGCGTCCTGAAATAAAAAAGGCAGGCGCTAACTTCGCGCCCGCCCTTGCTAATCGAGTTCGTTCGCAATCTACTCCGCGTTGTCGATCTGCGCCCGTTGCAGCTTGTCGGAGTAATCAACATAAACCGCCTTCCACGTAGTGAAGAAATCGATCGCTCCGTTGCCTTCGCGGTGGCCGTTGCCGGTGTGTTTCACGCCGCCAAAAGGCAAATGAACCTCCGCACCGATGGTGGGAGCGTTGATATACGTGATGCCCGACTCTAGATCGCGCATTGCCGTGAAGGCGCGGTTCACATCCTTTGTATAGAGTGCGGTCGAGAGGCCGTAGTCGATGGAGTTGGCAATCTCGATAGCCTCCTCAAAGCTCTCAAACTCGATCAGACTTACCACCGGCCCAAAGACCTCTTCGCGGGCAATACGCATCGTGGGAGTGATCCCACCCAGCACCGTCGGCTCGAAGAATGTTCCGTGAGCATAACTTCCTTCGGTCAATACATGACCGCCAGTAAGTAACTTCGCCCCTTCGCCGAGTGCGATCTCAACATACTTTGCCGAAGTCTCAATCTGGCTGGGATTCACCTGCGGACCAACCTCAACAGTCTCATCGAGCCCGTTGCCGATCTTGAGCTTCTTTGCACGCTCTACAAACTCCGCGGTAAACTTCGCGGCGACCCCGCGTTGCAGCAGGATGCGGCTGGTGGCCGTGCAGCGCTGACCTGTGGTACCGAATGCCCCCCAAAGTGCGCCATCCAGCGCCAGCTCCAGATTTGCGTCGTCCATCACGATCTGTGCGTTCTTGCCGCCCATCTCCAGCGAAACCGGCTTGAACGTGGCGGCGGCACGCTGGGCCACCGAAGAACCGACCGCACTCGACCCAGTGAAGCTGATAGCGCGCACGTCTGGATGCTCGACCAGAGCCGAGCCCACGGCCGAACCCGCGCCGGTGACGATATTCACCACTCCAGGCGGCAGGCCGGCATCGACCAGCGCAGCCACCAGGTTATAGGTCGACAGAGGCGTGTCGGTGGCCGGCTTGATCACGCACGTATTGCCCGAGACCAGCGCCGGAAAGAGCTTCCACGACGGAATGGCCATGGGGAAGTTCCAAGGCGTAATGAGGCCGACGACGCCCACCGGCATGCGAACGCTCATGGCAAATTTGTTCTGAAGTTCGGACGGTGTGGTCTGCCCAAAGAGCCGCCGTCCCTCGCCGGCCACGTAAAACGCCTCGTCAATGGCCTCTTGCACGTCGCCGCGCGTCTCGGCCAGCACTTTGCCCATCTCGCGGGTCATGTCGCGGGCATATTGCTCCTTACGCGCTTTGAGCAGCAGGCCGGCGCTCAGCAGGATCTCCGCTCGCTTGGGTGCGGGAACCAGCCGCCAGGTTGCGTAGGCCTTCTTCGCGGCTGCCACGGCCAGAGCCACGTCTTCACTGTGGGAGGAGGGAAATGCGCCCACCACGTCCGTGTGGTCCGCCGGATTCAGGTTGAGAATGGTCTTGCCGCTTGCCGCAGGCAGCCACTGGCCGCCAATCAGATTCTGATATGTGGGATGGGACATGGGAACCTCGAAGTACAGGGGCTAGGGAACAGGGATCAGGGAACGGCAGGCTGAGACCAAATACGAGTCCCCATGCCCAATTCCGGTAAACACTAGAGTTTACCGCACTTGTTCCCATACTGGCACATTGTTTGCTTCAGGCGCTGGCCAGTGATACGGCATTGACCCTTGGGCCGTACAATAAGCCTTGAGGTAGAACTGATCTCCCGATGTCATTAAACGGCTATCCATCCCGCTCCACTCGGTCGCACGGCTTCCGCTCGCTTTTCAGCATGTTTTCGAGCGATCTGGCCATCGATCTCGGCACCGCCAACACCCTGGTCTTTGCAGCCGGCAAAGGCATTGTTGTCAACGAGCCCTCCATCGTTGCCATCAACAAAAACACCGGCGAAGTGGAAGCCGTGGGCAAAGAGGCCAAGGATATGCTGGGCCGCACGCCCGGCAACATCGTGGCCATCAAGCCGATGAAGGACGGCGTCATCGCCGACTTCAAAGTCACAGAAAAGATGCTCAACTACTTCATCCAGAAGGCGCACAACCGCAAGATGCTGGTGCACCCGCGCATCGTCATCGGCGTGCCCTCTGAGATTACCCAGGTTGAGAAGCGTGCGGTCGAGGACTCGGCATACCGCGCCAAAGCCAGCGAGGTCTACCTCGTCGAGCAGGCCATGGTGGCGGCCATCGGCGCCGGGCTGCCCATCACCGAGCCCGGTGGCAACATGGTCGTCGACATCGGCGGCGGCACCACGGACATCGCCGTCATCTCGCTCTCCGGCATCGTCTACTCGCGCTCCGTGCGCATGGCCGGCAACCAGATGGACGAGGCAATTACCAACTATCTCAAGCGCAAGTACAACCTGCTGATCGGCGAGCGGACTGCCGAAGCCATCAAAATTGAAATCGGTTCGGCCTTCCCGCTCGACAAGCCGCTCTCCATCGAAATCAAAGGCCGCAACCTGATCGAAGGCGTGCCTAAGAGCATCACCATCGACGACAGTGAGATTCGCGAGGCGCTGGGCGAGTGCATCGCGGTCATCATGAACGCCATCCGCGTGGCCCTCGAGCGCACGCCGCCTGAGTTGTCGGCTGACATCAGCGACCGCGGCATCGTGCTCACCGGCGGCGGCGCGCTCATCAAGAACCTCGACAAGCGCATCCGCGAAGAAACCGGCCTGCCCGTTTCAGTCGCCGACGATCCACTGGCTTCCGTCGTGCTCGGAACCGGAAAGATGCTCTCCGACTTCCGCCTGCTGCGCAAGATCAAGATCGATTAACCACCTGCGGTGGGGCAGCCGCTCGCTCTTCGCTCGCTTAGGGTTCGTGGTCTACTCGGGTTTGATCTTCAAACCCGAGAGACCTCCGGAATCCTCATTGCAGCGAGTCTCATCCCAAATCAGAAATGGAAGGCATGCCCGAGACCGGCTGCCTCTTCTGCACCATCCTCAGAATGCAGTACCCGGCCGCCGCCGCGGCGAGATGCTTGAGCGTGTGCCCGCTCACCACGCCCAGCGCCGCAAAGATCGGCTTGTCCCAGGTCTCCAGAGCTTTGGCCAGAGCATAAAATCCCACCACAAGGCCCAGATCGCCTGCTCGCGTATAGCGCGAGGGAAACAGAAACGCTAGCAGAACCACCAGCACCGAATAGGCCTGCACCGCCATGTAGAAGCGCAGATCGCCCGCGCCGCGCAGCTCGCTCCAGTTCCATTGCGCCACGCTTCCCAGGCCAACCAGCAACAAAATCGGCAGCAGCCAGAGCCCACCCCGGAGGCTGATGCGCTCCATGATCACCGCCGCCACCATCGACATGAAGGTGATGGCCATCGGCAGGCGGTCCCACACCAGCGTCGCATTGTTGGGGTTGAGGTGGTAGTACGAAGAGCCAAGCGCCGTCAGCAACAATCCCGCGAAGACAAACAGATACGGCAACTGCTCGCGGCAGTCGATAAAGTGTCCGGCGTCCGGTTTTGATTTCGATTGCCACAGAAAGGCCAGCCCCAAGACGCCAATCACCGCGAAGGGAAGATTGGAAAACACATCGCCGAAGTTGGGAATGCCGAAGAGGCCGCGCCGGTCGGCGAACTGGTGATAGGTGAGCGGCTGCGGAAACCTCGGCAGCAGGCAACAGGCCAGCACGATCGCCGCCGTGATTACGAGCAGTAGCACCAGACTTGCTTTCCGAGAGATCATGCAATTTCCTCGCGGGGATTCATTGACTGAGAAGAATAGCAGACTCGAACCTGGGATCTTGTCTGAACTCTGCAGATCAAGGTCATCCGCGCTCGGGCAGCCGTCAGTATACTGGTATTGCTTTCGCTTTCCGTCTCGTTCTCTCTCCTCTGCCCGAGCTTTGCCATGGAATCGTTCTTCGTTCGCTATCGGAATCTTGTGGTGCTGCTGGTCGTGCTTCTCGCGCAGATCATCGGATTGGCCATGCAGGTGCGCCACACAGACAGCGGACGCAACCTCGTCGACGCGAAGGACGGAACAGGCGTGCGGCTGATCCGGCTCTGGGCCGATTGGCTGGTCACTCCTCCGGAGAAGGTCCTCCACGGCTCAAAGCTCGGCGCGCTCAACCTTTGGGATAACTACATCGCTTTGCGCCACACCCGCGAACAGAATCAAGACCTGCAAAAGACCATCGACCGGCTGCGCCTCGAGCAGGCTGCGCTGCTTGAAGACGCCCGCCAGGGCCAGCGCCTGCAGGCGCTCGTCGACTTCCAGCAGAAGTACATCTACAAGACGCTGGCCGCGCAGGCCATCGGCTCCAGCGGCACCGATCAATCGCGCGTCTTTTATATCGACAAGGGCTCCGACTACAAGCTCGAGCGCGATATGGCGGTGATCACCGCCGACGGCATCGTGGGCAAGGTGCGCGAGGTCTTTCCGCACACTGCGCAGGTGCTGGCCATCAACGATCAGAGCAGCGGCGCGGGGGTCATTCTTGAAACAACGCGCATTCGCGGCATTCTGCGCGGCAACTCCGCCGGGCGTCCACAGATTGTCGGCGTCCTGGCCGATCAACGGATTCAACCCGGCGAGAAAGTCCTCACCGCCGGGGGCGACCAGATCTTTCCCCGCGGACTGCCCGTGGGCGTAGTCGATCGTGTGGTGCGAGACCCCGAGCGCGACGCATTCATCGACGTGATCGTGAAGCCAGCGGCCCATCTCGACCGGCTCGACGAGGTGCTCGTAATCACCTCCACCCAGCCGCGCTTTGGGTCCGACCAGCAGCAGGACATGGCTACCAGCGAGTCGTTGAAGGGCGCCGAAGCAGCGGCTATCAAGGAACAGAAAAAGGCCTCGGAGATTATGGCCGAGAGGCTTCCGGGACTGACCGACCCCAATGCGCCGAAGCCGGCAGCCACGCCCGCGCCCGCATCTGCGACTGGCGCAACGGCCGCGCCAGGACAGACTCCAGCCGCGCCCGTGACGCCGCCTGCGCCCAAGCTGCTTCCTGCCAGGCATCCTGACCACTTTTCGCCGGGAGCAGCTTCCACGCCGCTGCCAGATCAGGGAACCTCCACGCCAACCGGCCCGGAGAGCAAGCCCGCCGCGACACCGCAGTCCAAGCCACCCGTCAAGCCGCAACCGAAGCCCGCATCCAAAACACCGCAGACGGCAAATCCCGTGCCGCCCAGCCCAGGGAGGATCCAATAAACATGGCCATTCTGGGCGCAGACTACCGCCGCGATCTCGGGATTCGCAGCTACCCCATGCTGGTGTATATCCTCACGCCACTTGTGGCGGTCATGCTGCAGGCCTGGCTACCGCGCCTGCTGGCTGGCTATGCATGGTTCGATCTGCCGTTGGTGGTCACCGTCTACTTCGCCCTGGTTCGCCGCGACCCCATCCAGGGAACGCTGATGGGCGCCGGCCTGGGCCTCTTCGAGGATGCCCTCACCAACCACGCCATCGGCATCAACGGCGTAGCCAAGACGGTGGTCGGCTTTCTCGCCGGGTCGGTGGGCGTACGCATCGACGTCGAAAATCGCACCATCCGCCTGCTGCTCACCTTTGTGCTTTCGCTGCTGGCGAGCGCGATTTATCTCTTCATCCATCACTTCCTGCTGGGCCTGGATCTGGAGTGGAGTTGGCTGGCAGAGCTGATGAAGGCAGTGGGAAATACAGTGATCGCCCTCGTGCTCTTCCACCTGCTCGACCGTCTACAGATCAGGGACTAATCGAACACGAGACTCAAGGCAGCCCGGCACCTTGATCGGTACCTTGACGTATGAATGCAGAAACCACACGCGCCTTTCTGTCGGCTTTGCCGAATGTCATTGAGACCGTCAGCGAGACCTCCCGATGGGGCGACAAGCTCGTCTTCCGCGTTGGAGATCAGGCAATTGGCGGAAAGATGTTCTCACAGATCGACTTTGAAGAAGACGGCAGAGCGGTCCTCTCGCTTGCCACCGATCCTGAACGCTTTCGCGAACTTTGCGAGAGAGATGGAGTGATCCCGGCCCCCTATCGAGCGCGTTTGCACTGGATTGCCCTGGTGCAATGGAATGCCTTCGGCGATTCCGAATTGAAGGAACTGCTCCGCAATGCCATTGAGATAACCTTTGCCAAGTTGCCCAAGAAAACGCGCGACCTGCTGACCAAGGGCGGCAAGTAGAGGGAGGCCGGTCGTGCTTTCGCTCGTCTTTACTCGCTGGTAGTAGCGGAGTTGGAATCGAGACTGCGGTGTGAGGCGGCTTGATTTTCGAGTAGGCGGTCACCCTAAGGGAGGAATCCATGAAGTCATCGCCAAGCCGGCACAGACTTGAACGTACGTTACAATCTTGATCGGAGGAAAGAAAGACGATGATCGCACCTGCACCCCTGCGCCACCTTGTGGTGCTTGTTGCGCTTCTGACAATTAACGGTTGTCACGGATCGACCACTGCCTGGAACGGAAACTGGAAACTGAATCCCTCCAAGAGCCATGTGCAGGGTGGTGCTAACATCACGATTACAACGTCGCCCGACGAGAAAATACGCATAACAAACGATGCGTTCAATTTCGACTTTCGTTGCGATGGCAAAGAGTATTCAAACCCTAACGGGAGAGCCCTTACGACTTCCTGTATTCAGGTAAGCACGACAGAGTGGAAATTTACCTATAAGCGGAACGGCAGGATTTCTAGCGAGGTATTGTGGGATCTTTCGCCCGACGCCAAAACCCAGACGGTTCATGGGAAATCGATTCTACCGAACGGATCCTTTCGGGATGTTGAGTACGTTTACCATCGTCTCGGTGAAGGAAGCGGCTTTTATGGTCGTTGGCGATCCAGCAACCCATTTGACTCTCGTTCAAAGATTCTCAACTTGTACTTGAAAGGAAACACGCTCCTTTTTGCATATCCAGAAACTGCTCAATACGTCATTGCACCTCTCGACGGGACTCGCACTCTCATGCATGGTGGTCCATATGCGCGAGAAGGTTTTTCGATGTCCATAAAACAAGAGAGCCCTGTGCAGATGCATACGGAGATTTCATTTGAAGGGCATGTGATTCGTGAAGGGACATTGGCGCTGAGTAATGATCGTCGCACCATCGTCCAAGAATCTTGGACACCTGAACACATGGACGAAAAGGACTCCTTCGTTTTAGAGAAGCAATAGAGACGCACTCTCGGCGAACGCCCACCGCATTGCGGTTGTGTGGTAGGCATCCGGAAGCCGCACGAACACCCGACTGCGCCCCGACTCAACAATACCGCCTAATCAGCGGTATTCTAAGAATCAGGCACTATGTATTCAAGCAGCGGAACTCGCGGCGAGAAGATCCCCACCCTCAAGCTGGCGGTGGTGCAGTACGGCATTCTGCTCATGATGCTGGCTCTGGCGGCCGGACTGTGGCGGCTGCAGGTGCTTGGCGCGGAGAACTTCCGCCAGCTTGCCGAGCAGAACCGTATCCGCAAAGAGCCGGTGATGGCCGGCCGGGGCAAGCTCTTTGACCGCGAAAACCGGCTCATCGTCGATAACTACCCGTCGGTCTCCTGCTTCCTGGTCCGCGAACAGAGCAAGAATGTAGATGCCGACCTGCCGCTGATCGCGCTCGGCCTCAACCTTGACCTCGAGCAGTTGCGCGCCACCCTGCGCCACTACCGGGCCGCTCCCGGCTACCAGCCCATCCCCATCAAGCAGGACATCTCCGCCGACGAAACGGCCTTCATCGAGGCCCATCGCAACGAACTGCCCGAGCTCGAAACGATCGACGAGGAACGCCGCCTCTATCCCCGCGACGGCTTCGCAGCCCACCTGATCGGCTATGTCGGCGAGGTCAGTGAAGAGGATCTCAACAATATTCGCTATGCCGCCTACGCGCCGGGCGATGTCGTGGGCAAAGCTGGCGTCGAGGCCACCTACGACCAACTGCTCCGCGGCCAGGACGGTTCGCGTGACGTGATTGTCGACAGCCACGGCCGCGAGGTTGGCTACCTGGGCATCCAGCACGCCATCCCCGGCCAGGACCTGAAGCTGACCATCGACATCGATCTGCAACGCACCGCTGAGGTGGCCCTCGGCGACGCCAACGGCGCGGTCGTCGCCATGGACCCGCGCAACGGCGAGATACTCGCCATGGTCTCGCACCCCAGCTACGACCCCAACGCCTTTGCCGTGCGCATCAACCGCAAAGACTGGAACGAGCTGATCACCAACCCCAACCATCCATTGATGAACAAGGCCATCCAGGACCAGCTCGCTCCCGGATCGACCTTCAAAATCATCATGTCCGCTGCCGGCCTGCAAGAGGGCGTGGCCCAGGATATGCATGTGAACTGCACCGGTGGAGGCAACTTCTACGGACGCTTCTTCCACTGCGACCATCACCACGGCGTTCTCGATATCTCGCAGGCCATCCCGCTCTCCTGCGACACCTTCTTTTACACGCTGGCGCAGAAGCTCGGCATCGACACCATCGCCCGATATGCAACCAGCTTCGGTCTCTCACAAAAGACCGGCATCGATCTGCCCAACGAGATGGCCGGCATCATGCCCTCCACGCAGTGGGAGATGAAGAACTACCACCAGAGGTACTACCCCGGCAACACGATCTCGGTGGGCATCGGCCAGGGTGAGACGCAGGTCACGCCTCTGCAGTTGGCGCGCGCTCTCGGCGGCATCGCGTCAAACGGCCATTTTGTCCGTCCCCATGTCGTGAATACCGACCAGCTTCCCGCCGACTTCCGCCAGGCCATCGTCGACACCTTTCCCGGCTCGGGAGAGAAGACCGTCCCCCTCAACCCCGACACCTGGATGACCATCACCGACGGCATGGCGGCAGCCACCACCACCGGCACAGCGGCAGGCGCACACATCGAGGGTGTTGACTTCGCCGGCAAGACCGGCACGGCCCAGGTGACCGGCCTTGGCGATACCCATATAAAAGGCGGAGCCAAGACCCCCAACTCCTGGTTCGTCGGCATGGTCCCCAGGCGCAATCCCGAGATTGTGATTGCCGTTCTTCAGGAGCATGGCGACTGGGGCTCTCTCTCCGCGCATATCGCCCAGGCAATCGTCGTCACCTACGTGAACAAAAAGCGCAAGGCGGACAACAACGTCATCGAACAGGCCAGCCTCGGCAAACCAGTTGAAATGGGAGCCGTCTGGTCGGTGCCCGATGGCCGCAAACACTCCAATGCTTCAGGCCGCGCCTCGGTCCTCCACGCCGGTCATTTCATGGTCGATCCCGGCCCGATTTCCGCCGTCAGATCGTTAGCCAGCCGCCAGTCCTCCCTCCCGGCCTGGGTCTTCTCCCTGCCTCTCCGCTTCAAAGAAGGCCAGCCCTGATGCGCCGCTTCATGAGCTTTCGCGAATTCGATTGGACGCTGCTGGGCATGGTGCTCATACTCTGCACGGTCTCGGTGCTTGAGATCTACTCGGCGACCATGCACACCAAGTACGCAGGCTTTTATTCCAAGCAGATCTTCTGGATTGCAGGCGGCCTTGTCTGCATGTTCCTCTTCTCCAAAATCGACTATCACCGGCTGCTCGATTGGGTTCCATGGGCCTATGGAATCAGTCTCTTCGCGCTAGTAGCCGTCAAGCTCTTCGGCACCAAAGTCCTCGGCGCGCGCCGATGGATCAAGCTCGGCCCCATGCACTTTCAACCCTCTGAGTGGGTCAAGCTCATCCTGATTCTGGTTGTGGCTCGCTACTTTGCCAACCTCGGAGGCCGCTCGCTCACGTGGAAAGAGATCCTTAAGGCCTTTGCGCTGGTCGGCCTGCCGATGATGCTCGTGCTCATCCAGCCCGATTTGGGAACCGCCCTCACCTACACGCCGATCCTCATCGCCGGCCTCTTCCTCGGCGGCATCAACATCCGCCAGTCGCTGATTCTCGTCACCTGCGCGACACTCTTTATCGCCGCCGCATGGAGCAGCGGCAAGGTCCTCAAGCCCTACCAGAAGGCCCGGCTCACCAGCTTCATCAATCCCGGCGACGACCCCAAAGGCACCGGCTACCAGCTTTTGCAGTCAAAGATCGCCGTCGGCTCCGGCGGCATCTGGGGCAAAGGAGCGGCCAAGGGCACCCAGACCCAGGGCGACTTCCTCCCCATTCCCCATGCCGACTTCATCTTTGCTGCTTTTGGCGAGGAGCACGGATTCGTCGGCGCAATTTTTGTGCTGCTGCTATACTTTTTCATATTGATGCGTTTGATTCAGAACGCTCAAACAGCCGCAGACCTGTCCGGCTCCTTAATTATCATGGGAGTCGTGGCTGTGTTGACCTTCCAGATCGCGGTCAACGTGGGCATGGTCATCGGGTTTATGCCCGTCACCGGAATCCCTTTGCCGTTAATGAGTTACGGCGGATCTTCGGTGTTGTTTACCTTTCTGGCGCTCGGTGCGGCGATGAATGTCCGCATGCGCCGGTTTGTAAACTGAACGGACTCGCAGCTCTACTTCTTGTGTCTCCCCGGAACAGTCCGGTCCGCAAGAGCACGTTTTTTCAAGTATTTAGCCGGCCAGGTCCCGATGGATCGCGCGCCCGGCAGGACAAGGGTTCATGAGCACGCAGAGACGGGAAAACCGTTGGCAGCGTACAAGTTGCACGGCAAGCGCAGGAGCTTATAGAGCTCCCGGCGACAAGTGTTCGTCGTTGAGGTGGGGAGTACCGGGGAAAGCTAGCCCCTCTCCGCTCGCGCAATACGGCTGTGCAGGTGCCACGGTTGGAACGGCCCCGCCGGGTTTCCCGGCCAGGTTGGCCACAATCTCTCTGCAATCGGATCACCGTATCGTACAGCTTGTTTTGCATGTGCTTCGCCTCGGCTCGCCGCCCTCCAGGGACGGCCTAGGCGCGGAAACCGGCACACCAGCGAACCACGGATCATCCCTTCGGCACATCAGCTCCCTTTCCGGCCTTTCGCGCCTCCATCCAACCTTGACCCGGGTCCCAGCAGGCAGACGCCGCTGGGCGGAAAGGTACGATGGCAAAGGAAATATGTATCTCCAGCACGCCGCATGAGACGCGGCTGGCTATCCTCGAAGACGATCAACTCGCGGAGATCTACTACGAACGCGAAAACGAATACACCCTGGCTGGATCGATCTATAACGGTCGCGTCACCCGCGTCCTGCCCGGCATGCAGTCGGCATTTGTCGACGTAGGCCTCGAACGCGACGCCTTCCTTTATGTAACCGACTTCCTCGAGCTCGAAGATCCTGAAGAGACCGATGAGCTGGAAAAGGCCGCAGCCTCCGGCGGCAACCAGCCACCGCGCGAGGTCCGGAACGGCGGACGCCCTGCCCCGAAATCCGAGCAAAAGCCCGAACAAAGACCAGACCGCCCCGCCCAGGGAAAACCCTTCGCGGAAAAGCCCGTCAAAGGCCGTATCCTGATCGAGTCTGACTCGGAGCCGGACGAAACTGCTGTTCCCGAGTCGGTTGCCGAAGCAGAAGTCGCCGCCGATGGCCAGGAAGACCCCAATGCGCCCGGTGCCAAGCGCTGGCGCGGACGCCGTCGCCGCCGTGGCGGCCGTGGCGCGCAAGCCTCGCCCGAAGCTCAGCAGCAGAGCGATGATGCTCCCGAGGCCTATATCGAGGAAATTACCGAAGCTGAACCAGAGGTCGCCTCAGAGATTCATGCCACCGAGGCTGTTGCCGACAGGCATTCATCGCCGAGCCGCGAAGCCGCCGAATACGCGCCGCGTTTCGATCGCTCATCCGCCCCTGCCCCAGTCCCATTTGTCATGCCTGGCGAGTCGCTCTCAAAGTACGGCGGCACTCCGGCTGAGACTGCTGAGGGAGAAGAAACCGCCCCTTCCGCGCCTGCCCGCCCAGCCAGTTCATTCAAGCCGGCAACGCTGATTCAATCGCCCATCGAGTGGGATGGCAGTGGCCTCTTGCCCGGCGAGTCGCTCTCCCGCCACCGCGTCCACGTAAACGAGCCAGAAGTGGAAGCCGTTGCCGAGCCTGAAAGCGAATCGTACGTTGCGCCGGCGCTATCCAGCACGGCCCCCGATGCTGTCGAAGAGCAGGACTTCTTCGAGGAGACGACCTTGGACGAGCCGGAAGTGCCCGCTCTCCACGCGGCTCCCGACTTCGACTACGAGTCGAGCGAAGAGGTGCTTGTCCCCGAACTTGAAGAAGATCACCTCGTCGAAGAGGAAATGGTCGAGGAAGAGCTGACTGCGGAGACAGCCGAGCCAGAGCCCGCCGTCCCCGCCAAAACAGACGATTACACGATCGAGACTGTGATCGAACAGCCCTCGGCAGACGAGCCGGTTGCCCCCCCGATGACCAGGCAGGACGAAGTGCTTCCAGAAGGCGCGCACGATGAGCCTGCCGCTCCTGAAACCGCCGAGCCCGAGCCCGACGCATCCGCCTCTCACAACGTTGACCCCAAGCCCCCCACCGGCTTCCGCCTCTTCGGCCTCGGCAAGAAGAAGACCGAAGTCGAGGCTCCAGTCCCCGAGACGAAGTCCGCGCCAGTCGCGACAGCTTCCTCCTACGCTCCCGGCAGCGGCCTCATCGAAGAAGAGACCATCGATGAAGAGGAGTTCGACGCTCCCCGCCACACGCACACCGCCAAGGGTGGAGACCACGATCAGGATGACTTTGAAGAGGAGACCCTGCCCAAGCATCTGCGGACCGGCGACCTCGGCGAAATGTTGCAGGAAGCTCACCTCGATCACCGCATCCAGTTGAACTTCGACGAAAAGAACGGCGACGAAGATGAACTCGACGAAGAAGGCGAGGAAGAGCCTTCCACCGAAGGACAGCCCGCCGCCCCCGGAGCCCAGCCTCGCCGCGATCGCAACGCACGCGGTCGCCGCGGACGTGGCGCCGCCCCGGCAGCAGCAGCACCCGCCAGCCCGGCCGGCAGAGCAGGAGGACGCGGACCCTCGCGCCGCTCCATGCAGATGTCCGACCTGCCCATCATCAGCGACTTATTGAAGCCCAACCAGGAGATTCTGGTCCAGATCGCCAAGGAACCCATCGCCAAGAAGGGCGCGCGCATCACCTCGCACATCGCCCTGCCCGGCCGCTTCCTAGTCTTCATGCCCACGGTCTCGCATATCGGCGTCAGCCGCAAGATCGCGTCGGATGAGGAAAGACAGCGCCTCAAGCGGATTCTCGTCCACGAGCGCGGCGAGGCCTCCGGCGGATTCATCGTCCGCACCGCCGCCGAAGGCGCGAGCGAAGATGAACTCCGCACCGACCTGCGCTTCCTGCTCAATCTCTGGGCAGACATCAAGAAGCGCTCCGATGAATCGAAGTCCCCGGCCCTGATCTATCACGATCTTGGGCTTGTCGAGCGCATCCTGCGCGATCAGGTCAGCAGTAACTTCTCCTCCATCTGGGTCGATTCCCAGGAGATCTACGAGCGCATTGTGCGCTTCCTCAACCGCTTCTCGCCCTCGCTGGTGCGCCGCGTCAAGCTCTACACCAAAGAAGTTCCGCTCTTCGAGCACTTCGGCATTCAGGATGAAATCTCCAAGGCTCTGCGCTCCAAGGTCTGGCTCAAATCCGGCGGTTCCATCGTCATCAACCAGACTGAAGCTCTCGTCGCCATCGACATCAACACCGGAAAATACGTCGGCAAGTCGGCGCGCCTTGAAGACACCATCGTCAAGACCAACCTCGACGCCGTACCGGAGATCGTCCGCCAGATTCGCCTGCGCGACCTTGGCGGCATCATCGTCATCGACTTCATCGACATGGACGACCGCAAGAACCGCTACAAGGTCATGGCCGCCCTCGAAGAAGCCCTCAAATCCGACCGCGCCCCGACCAAGGTCTTGCAGTTTAATGACTTTGGCCTGGTCGCCATCACCCGTAAGCGCGTTAAGCAATCCCTCGAGCGCACCCTCTCGGTTCCTTGCCCCACCTGCCAGGCCACCGGCATGGTCAAGAGTCCGACGACAGTCTGCAACGAGATCTACACCGAGCTGCGCAAGATGAAGAAGCTCTTCGAGGGAGCAGACGTTCTGCTCCGCGTCAACCCCGAAACCGTCAAGGTCCTCAAGGCCAACAACGGAAGCTGGCTCGTCGAATTCGAGGAACTCGTCGGCAAGAACATCCTCGTCAAGAGCGACGCCACCCTTCACCCCGAGCAGTTCGACATCCAGGGATAAAATCCCTCAACCCGCACCAACGACGAAGGCCGGAGCATTTCTCCGGCCTTCGCTTTTCTTGCCAATTCCGCAACTCTGGCCCAAGATGAGTGTCTAACTGAATGCCCGCGTAGTTCTGCACGTCCGCCGGGCGTAAGAGAAGGCAATTCGATCCTGGAGGTCCAGCATGTCTTCACTTCGTTGTATGACGATGATTCGGAGCGGCTTATTCATTTTTGGCGCAGTCAGTATCTCGGCGGTTTTTGCTAGCGCCCAATCTTCTACCTCCCCAGGCTCCAGCCTCTTCATGGCCGGCAAATCCAGTCCAAACGAATTTCACCTTCAATTTGATGGCAGTAGTGCGGCGACGTACTCCTCCTCGGCGCTACCTGCCGAAGCCTCAGGCTCGGGCATGAGCGCGGCTCAGGAGAGGCCGGCAGGTAGGCACGTCGCATCCCACGGCCTGGCATTTGAACTTGGCGGCGGCTTCAACGCCCCCATCGGCAATGTAACTTCGAGCAATGAGGGTGGTCCCTTCATCACCTGGGGCGGAAACGTGACCGCAGGCGCCGGGCTGCGCTTCTCACGCTACTTCTCCCTGCTGGGCGAGTTTCAGTTCATCGACAACAAGCTCCCCGGCCAATTCATCGCCGAGGCCGGGGCCGGCGCCACCAACGGAAACACGCATATCATCTCGTTCACAGCGAACCCGGTCATCGATTTCTTTCCCAAGTCAGCCAACAGCGCCTACCTGACCGGCGGTGGTGGCTACTATCACAAGTCCACCAACTTCAGCGTCCTGGTCTGTTGCGACTTTTATGGCTATCCAGTGGCCATCAATACAAACTCGTTCAGCTCCAATCAGCCCGGCGGCAGCCTCGGCATCGGCCTGACGCACCGGCTCGGCGGCCCGTACGGCGACGGCAACCTGAAGGTCTTTGGCGAAGCACGCTACCTCTACATCAACACGCCGCGCGTCGGCGAGATCAACGGCCTTGGACGAACGGAATTGATTCCCGTAACGGTCGGCGTGCGCTGGTAGGTCTGCTGCATCGCACTACCAGGATCAGCATTTCGGATCTACTGTAAACTTCCGTGCCCCATCCTTTCCGTTTCTTTCTGCGGAAAGGGTGGGATACCAACGAAATTCCGGTCTATACAATTTTCGATTACGCTACAGAATCCCCAACACCCGCAGCCGCACCAGCCCGCCAGCAAAAACTCCGATCGGCGAGATGGCCACCAGCGTGAGCTGGTACCAGACCGGCTGCTTGCCGCGCTGCTGCAAAACACTCAACGCAGCCAGCGCCAGCACGGTCAGACCAAGCGCCAGCACATGAACCAGCGGATTGTCGGCTGCGATCCATGCCGTAACGTAGCCGCCGACTGCTGCCGCCAGAAACGAATAGCCGAGATTTACGACAATGTATCCCGGTTGTGGATTGCCCTCGGTACCCGCCCAGCTCGGGACCAGTTGCGTCAGCAGCGCAGTCATCCCCATCACCAGCAGGGCCATTACAGCAAAACCAGCGACCAGAGCCAAAAATGCGTGCAAAATTACCACGGCTTACGCTCGCCTTCCGGCTGCATACCGACCTCGCCACGCTCGATCCGCTCAAGAAAGGCCCGCGCCAGCTTCCGTTCGCCGGGATGGCTCTCGCCATGCATCGAGCACAGATCGAGGAACTCATCGCAGAGCGCGTTCCGTTCTTCGTTCTGGGCAAAGACGCCCTGCAAGGCGAGCGCCAGTTCGCGCAGCCGCGCGGCCTCGGGCCAAGCGCTGGTCTCGCCATCGCTCAACAGTTCCACATCCGAAAACAATCCCTTGCGTCCGCGGGCACACTCATCCAGGCAAGCCATCAACTGCTCGCATAAGACCTGCGCCAAAGACTCCAACTGATTGGGTTCATCGGATTCAACTTCGTCCTGCGGGTCCATGTCGATCCTCAAGTTGGTTCCAGCGGCAAACCATCTCTGCAACCAGCCTCATCGACAGCGCGGCGGCTGTCAAGCGACCTGGAATGGCATGGTCGACATGTCGTCTTCGGGAGCTTCCACGGAGACCTCCGCACCCTTCACGTCCTCTTCCAGCAGGCTATGGAATGCCTCGGGAAGCAAGGGACGCCCAAAGAGCCAGCCCTGGGCGAGAATGGGGCGGCCTGCTCCAGTGAAATAGCTGGCCTGCTGGATGGTTTCTATCCCCTCGACGATGACATTGAGCTTGAGCACGGCAGCCATCGCCAGGATCTGCGGCAGAATGCCCACGGTCACCGCTTGCGTGCCGATCGCCTGGGTAAAGGACCGGTCGATCTTGATCGTGTCAATGGACAGGTCGTGCAGATACGAGAGGCTGGAGTAGCCGGTGCCAAAGTCGTCGACGTGCACACTATGCCCGCGCCGCCTCAAACAGAGAATCGCCTCTCTGGCCACCTCGTGTCGCGCGGTAGAGCTTTCCGTGATTTCAATGGCCAGGCTTTCAGCCCGAACACCGCTCCAGGCAAGCGCATCCTCCAGCATGGGCAGAAAGGCCGGATCGCTCAGGTCCGCAGCGGCCACGTTGATGCTGAGCCTGAAATCGGGGTGTTCCTTGAGCGTCTCTGCGAAGTCCCGCAAGGCCCGGCGCACTACCAGCCGGGTGAGTTCGCCGATAAAGCCGTATTTCTCGGCGATGCAGACAAAGACATCGGGGCCTACAGCAAAGCCCTCCTCGTCGGTCCAGCGCGCCAGGGCCTCAGCCCCAACGATGCGCTTGCTGGCCAGATCGATGATTGGCTGATAGGCCAAATAGACCTTATCCCTCGATATTGCACGGCGGAGCTGGTGGTCGATGCTGCGATTGCGCCGGTAGAGGAGGGAAGAGAACAGCCCGCACAGAGCTCCGATCAGCCCCCCCAACCCGGCGCCCAATGTCTGGTTGACGCGGTCGCTCGCCATCACCTCCGGAATCGAAAGGTATGTCGAAGCGCATCTGAAATAGCGCACAGAGCAGCGGGTGGCGTAAAGGTTGTCTTTCACCCGAAACGAACCGTTCATGGTGAAGATCTTTGCGTCTTGTTTGGACAACCCGTTCCGGTTTTCACCGTACTGCGGGCTGAAAGTGCCGGTTGACGAAATCAGGACATGCGAGGACATGCCGTACCGGTCCTCCACCATGTTCGGAGCGTAGACAACGTACGAGTCGCCCAGCTCGACCAGAATTCCCTGCTGTTTGCCCGTCCGAAAGGGAGGCAGGCTGCCGAAGATCAAGGTGCTGTCCGGCTGCGAAATATCGGGCTTGAACTGCTCCGCCGGCAACTCGGCGCGGTTGATCGTCGCCGAGCATGCGAGAGTTCCATTGCGCATGCGGCCGGCGTCCCTGATGTATTTCGACGTGAAGAGGAGTTTGCGGAAGTAGGCGATCTCGGCTTCAGAACAGAAGGCGTACTGCGATGCGTTCAAGGTTGCCAGCATTGCGCGCGATTCGTCGCTGAAGGCATCTCCCTGCCTGACGATGTACTCTGCGTCCCGCGCAAGCTTGGCTTTGGCCAGCCTGAGAGCCAGGACGCGGCCCATCAGATAACCGGTTCCCGCTCCAATGAAGAGAGCGATCGCCGTTACTGCGATTGTGATCAGTACGCGCTGCTTCGCAGTGTGTCTCATCAGGCGGTTTTGTGTTTACTCCGGAGCTCTGACCGGGGGGACAGTCTCTCTCTGTATTAACAAAGGTGGGTCTATTATCGGCTTAATCTTGACAGACTTCAGGATAAAGCTAGGAAAAATGAACCTATATTGCAACGCTGCGACGCCGGCGCGCCTTCTCCCGCCCTGCATCTGCCGAGGCGGAGTCGGGCCAACTCATGGAAAACTGGTCTGTTCTGGCGCGTTGGAATGTTCGCACCTGACTGCTCAAACCGCCGTTGCCGCCACCAGTGCGTTCTTCTCATCTTCAGCCAGACGGCGAAGAAAGGCCTCGGCCTCCATCGGCCGCCCAAAGGACCAGCCCTGCACCAGAACCGGCGGCAATACGGGGACAAAGTAGGCGGCCTGCTCTTCGGTCTCCACCCCTTCCACAATGACGTCAAGCTTCAGCGCCGCGGCCATATTCATGATCTGCGGCAGGATGCCCACGGTCACAGCTTCCGTGCCGATCGCTTGCGTAAACGACCGGTCGATCTTGATCGTGTCGATCGAAAGCTCATTCAGGTACGAGAGGCTGGAGTAGCCGGTGCCGAAGTCGTCGATGTGCACGCTGTGGCCCCTTTGCCGCAGGCTCAGAATCGTATCCTTGGCATCCTGATAGCGGGCCGTCGAGCTTTCAGTAATCTCGATGGCCAGGCTCTCGGGCCTCACTCTGGCTTTTTTCAGCTCGCGATCGAGCATGGGCAGAAACGCCGGGTCGCTCAGATCGTCGGCCGCCACGTTAATACTGAGCCTGAAATCGGGATGGCTGCGCAGCGTTTCCCCAAAGTCTTGCATGGCGTGGCGCACCACCAGTTCGGTGATCTCGCCGATAAAACCGCCATCCTCTGCAACGCGGATGAAGACATCGGGGCCCACCGCAAAGCCCTCCTCATCAGTCCATCGCGCCAGAGCCTCGGCCCCCACAATCCGCCTGCTGGCCAGATGAATGATTGGCTGATAGACGAGCCGCAGCCTGTCTTTGGCGATTGCCCGGACCAATTGCTGCTCCATGTCGCGGCTGCGGCGATAGATCAAAGAAGTTACAAAGCCCAAAAACCCGCCGAACAGGCCTCCCAGCGCCATGCAGTAGTACAGCGTCGAGCGCTCGCTCTGCAAGGCCTCGGGAATCGTGATGTGCGTTGTCGTGCAACTCGAACCGTTCAAGGTGCAGCGCGTAAAGTAGAGCGTCTCCCCCTTGCGGGCCAGCCCTTCCGTCGTGAAGACGGCATCCTCGGGTTGAGGCGAGGTACTCAGCAGCATCCCCGGACTGGCGCTCACCGCTGGTTTGACCGTCATAATGAAGGGCAGTGTGGCCAGATCCACACGCCTGCCCGTCCCGGAGTTGATCACCACATACAAATCCCTGAATTGCAGGCCAAGCGTAGGTTGATCCCGAACCTGGAGAGGCCCGGTTTCCATGTAGACACTGGTTCCATCCTGCATGGTATAGGCAGGCTTCAACGGCGCGGTTGGCAAATCAGCCTGGCTCAGCGTCGCCGAGCAATCGATCTTCCCGCCTCGCATCCGCCCGCCATCCCGCAAAAAATCGGTCTGGAAGAGCAGCTTGCGAAAGTAGGCCATCTCCGCCTCTGAGCAGTGGGGATAAGGCGAAGCGTTCATCTGATTCATCGTGGCGTAGGTTTCTTTGAGGGTGGCATTCTCTTCGTTGATCAGCCGTTCGGCATCCTGCTGAAGCTGGTGCCGGGCCTGCCTGAGAGCCAGACCCGCCCCCAGCAGATAGCCCCCGGCTATACCGCAGACCCCAGCCACAGCCGTGGCCACCAAAGTCGCTACTACGCGCTTTCTCGCCGATCTCATCTGCTCATCGCCGACTTATGTCTTTCGCCTTCGATACTTGCGAATACCATTCCGTGGAAATAAGGGTATCCCTTTTATCGGTTTCTGAGGAGATTGTCTTTAAAGAAATTTAACTCGCCACAACTTTCTTCACACCGATCCGGAAACTTTCATTGGCCATCGCAATCCGCGTCTCGCGGCAGGCCGTCCATTGCGAAGATGATCCGGTAAGGCCCCACGCTTAACTTAGTCCCTGGGTTTCTCCTGGCTTTTTATCGCCTGCAGTCTCCTGCGACTCAAGTCAAACACCATAAGCAAAACCAGAATGCCTCCCACGATCAGGCTCGCGATCTTCACAGTTCCCCAGCGGCGTATAACAGGCGAGGTGCTCTTTGCGGAGCTGCTCTTCGAGGCTGAGTAGTCAAAGGGTGGATACGTCTCAAAAAAGCCAATATGTAACTCCGAAGCGGGAATAAGGTTGTTCAAATGAACCTGAAAATGGTCCTCGTCGAGCTTTTCCACCTTGCCGTTGGCTGGTGAGCAGAAGCTGACCAGCACTTTCCCGTTCTGCCCCGGCGCTGGGCGCTCGACAATAAGAGTGAAATCCTCAATCGGCCGCTTCCAGGTGTTGGCGGTGGTCAGGATGAAGTCCACATAACTCAATTCCGCGGCGATGCCATCATCGTCGTCGCTATTCTGGCCTCCCGCAGGAGCCAGCCCCTTTGCTCCACGCAGAAACGGTTCGTCCGGGCAGAAACTCCCGATCTGCTTCAATTCGTCAGAGAATTCCGAAACCGGCCTCTTGGTTTGATAGGTGGGCTGGAGTGCGAGCTTGATAGCTCCGAGGCTTACCGAATTGAACCCAACCACCGGCGTGTATTCGTGTCGAATGTGGACCGTGGAGTGGGCCCGGAAAGTCTGCGTCCAGTGGTACTGCAGATGAACGGTCCAGAGGCCGAGTTGAGGGTAATCTGAACCTTCGACAGCGAACAACCCCTCCTTCAATAGATTGTCCCTTTCCGACTTGGGCAACCGAGACAAGTCGGCTGAAATCGGCTGCGACACATGATTCGAGTCTTCAACCTCCGTAAAGTGACCGAACGTCGCAACATCAATATGATTCGCCCTGAGAACGTCGGTCACATCCTTCCCGTTCAACGTCGCAGTCGCCTGAGACTGATAATGGAGAGGCATGCCATTGACCCAGAGATGGAAGCTCTGGAAAGATTGGCCCGAAATGTCGTCATATGGAAACCCGTTTTCGTAGGGCGGAATCGGGAACGCCACCTCGGTCGTCACATCCTCGTCCGAATCATTGCGGAAGTCGTAATCGACGACAACCTTCTTCTCGCCGATGCGGAGAACTTCCTTGGCCATCACAATGCGCGTCTCGCGACGAGGAACCAGCCCTCCGGCGGCAATCGAAGAGGCCCCGTCGTCGGCCAGTGCGGCAGCCGGCCAGACAAGAGCAGAAACTACCGCAAAAGACACAGCGCACAGAACAGTCTTGGGATTCATGACAGAGAGTATTGCAGGTTGGGACCGGGGCAACAACAGAAGCGAGTCTACGCCGTCTTCCGCTGCGATTCCGCGAAGGCCGCTGAGATCACATGGTCGGCGATTCCATGCTTGCGCAGGCTCTCGGTGAGCAATTGAAGCTGCGAGTTCTCCATCTGAGCCTGATCTTTGCGCAGTCCCTGGCCAATATAGGCGCGGATGAGCGGCTGATAACCACTGAAGCCGAGTGAAGGCGCAATCTCTTTCAGGTCTTCAATGACATCCTCGGGGATGCGCATGCTGATCACCGTCATCTGACGATCTTTCTTCAAGCGCCGCTGAATTCGTTCACTCGCTGTCTTCATATCGCCTCCGTTCCGGTGTCGTTGCCGGTCGCGCCGAGATGATTCGGATCGTCTCGCCCTCGCGCAGCAGATGCACAACAAAAAGCAGAACCCAATCTTCGGTAAGCCCTTTCGCTGGGTCCCGCTGTTTATCGCAAAATATATATACATTGTATATTCACGTGTCAAGCAAGCGAGATCTCACCCTCATACAAATCCGATGCAAGCTCCCCTAACTTCGCCTCTTCTCCTCGCTCTCCCATTGAATTTCCCCGCGTTTTAGCCTATGCTGAGTATGCAGACGAATTTGTCCGCCTGAGTTGCCGTGATTACGCCGGCTGGCGGAGAGATGAGTGGGCTTACAGCCCACTTTTTATTTGCGGAAAATTTCAGGGTTTTTCGGGCATTTTTAAGGGAAAATCCGCTCTTTGGCGGGCAAGACATGAGGTTCCCGGCACGCATTGGGCACGCCGGGGTGTTGGAAACGATGGCAGTGAAGCTGGAAGCAATTCGATCGGCGGCAGAGCGGGTGGCAGTCTCCCACGGGCTCAATCTGGTGGATATTGAACTGGTCGGCCCGTCAAAAGAGCGCATTCTTCGTGTATTTCTCGAGAAAAATGCCGAGGGCCGGGAAAAGCTGAAAGCGGCGATTTTGGCCGGAGCCGAAGACGAAAACCTGCCCGAGCGGCTGGTGCACGAGATTCAGGAAGGCACGCTCAGTCTGGATCGTCTCGAACAGCTTTCAGGCGTTACGCACGAGGATTGCGCAGTCTTCAGCCGGGATTTTGGCGTATTGCTGGACGTGGAAGACCTGGTTCCGGGAGCTGAGTACACGCTCGAAGCCAGCTCTCCGGGATTGGATCGCAAGCTGACCCGGCCCGAGGAGTTCCAGCGGTTTTCAGGCAACCTGGTCAAGGTGCAGACCTTCGAGCCGATCCGTAACAACCGGCACTGGCAGGGAAGGCTTACGGCCAGCACCGGCGAAGCCATCACGCTCGACCTGAATGCGGTCAAGCAGAACAGCAAGAGCCGGAAGGCCGGCGTCAGTACGGTAGAGATTGCGCTCGCAAACATCGAAAAAGCGCAATTGGTGCCGGAGATTTAGAGAAAGGCGGCTTCTAGCCTCTAGCTCCTAGCTTCCAGCTCTTACAAAGCAGAAGCGGTGATGGCAGGAACAAGCTAGGAGCTAGCGGCTAGTAGCTAGGAGCTAAGAAACAGTATGGCCAGCGTTTTGTATCAGAGTATCGAGCTCTTGAGCCAGGAAAAAGGCATTGACCCCGCCGTCGTCGTTGGCGCCGTCGAGGAGGCCATCGCCCTGGCCACGCGCAAGTTTTACAAGACACAGGAAAACATGCGCGGGGAGTTGAACAAAGAGACCGGCCAGATCACGGCCTACATCTACAAGACAGTCGTGGCCGACGACGAGCCCATCGAGGACTCGCTCAACCAGATCACGCTCACTGAAGCCAAGGAACTGGCGCCCGACGTCGAGATCGGCAGCGAGATCCGCACCTATAAGGACACCAGTCCGCTGGGCCGCATCGCCGCGCAACTGGCCAAGCAGGTCATCTTCCAAAAGGTCCGTGAGGCCGAGCGCGACACCGTCTTCCTCGAATATGCCCATCGCGAAAAGGAAGTCCTGAACGCCACCGTCAAGCGCATCGAGGGTCAGGACGTCATCTACGACCTCGGCAAGGCCGAGGCGCGCTGCCCCAAGCGCGAGCAGTCGCGGCTCGAGCAGTTCTCCATCGGCGAGCGGGTTCGCGTCGTTCTTCTAAAAGTGGACCGTGCAGCCAAGGGACCGCAAGTCATCGTCTCCCGCGCCGCGCCGGAGCTGGTATCGAACCTCTTCCAGTCCGAAGTCCCCGAGATCTACGACAACACCGTCGTCATCAAGGCCATTGCGCGCGAGGCCGGCGAACGCACCAAGATCGCCGTTCAGTCCCGCGACAAGGATGTGGACCCGGTCGGCGCCTGCGTCGGCATGAAGGGCATGCGCGTACAGTCGATCATTCGCGAACTGCGCGGAGAGAAGATCGACATCATCGAGTTCTCCGACGAGATCACCACCTTCGCCGAGAAGGCTCTGCAGCCGGCCAAGGTCAGCCGCGTGTCGATTGCGGATCTTACAGAGAAGCAACTCGAAGTCATCGTCGACGACACCCAGCTCTCTCTTGCCATCGGCAAGAAAGGCCAGAACGTGCGTCTGGCGGCCAAGCTGCTCGGCTGGAAGATCGACATCAAGAGCGAAGAGGAGAAGCGGCAAGAGGTCGAGCAGCAGATGCAGGACCTCACCGGCGGCCCCTCGACGCCCATTGAACAAGTCTCCGAACTCGGCGAAAGCATCATTCAAAAGCTTGTCGCCGCAGGCATCACAACCGTCGAGGGTCTGGCAGACATGACCCCCGAGCAGTTGGAAGAGATTCCCGGTATCGGCGAGAAGACGCTCGAAAAGATCAGCATCGCCGTCCGCCACTACTTCGGTCAGTTTGAAGAGGGCGAGGCAGGCTTCGTTCCGGCGACTGCCGACGGCGAGACTCCGGAAGCATCAGAAAAAGCGCGCGAAGCGGTTCTTGCTGGGGACGAAGCTGAGGCTGAAAACGCAGCTTCTGTCATTACCGAAGCGGAAAACATCCGCGCCGAGGAAGAAGATCCGGAAAACCGCACCGAAGCTGAGGCCGCGGTTGAAGATATCCCTCCTGCCGACGAGGCGGAAGTGGAAACTTTGCAAGACCGGCCGGAAGAAGCGCTTGAGCAAGATGCTCAAAGCGCGGACGAGCCGCTGCTGGAAGAGATTGAAACTGAAGGCGCAACAACCGATGAGCAGGCAGACAAAGAGCACGGCGCATAAGATGCGCCGACTCCTTCAAGCCGGGTCAGACGGCAACAAAAGTTTTAAGAACAGCCAATGCCATGAGGTAGCTATGAGCAACTGAGGCTTTGGGCGTCACCATTTGAAAAGAGGCGGATGAGTAAGGTTCGAATTAACGATCTCGCGCGCGAGATGGAAGTCAAGAGCCGTCAGGTTCTCGATATATTGGCGGAGCTCGGCCTGGCCACCGGCAAGACCCACTCCAGTTCGCTGGAGGACTACGAGGCCGACAAGGTTCGCGCGCATTTTGAGCGCGGATCGCGCCCCGCGGGCCAGTCAGGCTCGCAGGCCTCTCGTGCTCCTCAGGGCATTACGCCCAAAATCGATCTCTCGCATATCTCCAAGCCGGGCGATGTGCTCAAGGCCATTCTGGCCAAGAAGCAGGAAGACGAAGCGGTGGCGAGGCATGGACATGTGCCCGCAAAGCCCACTGTAGCGCCGCCTGCGTCTATTCCGGCAAAGCCGGCGCCGCCCGTGGTGGCCGTTGCGCCGCCGCCCGCTGCGCCAGCCCGTCCGGAACCGCGCAAGATCGTTCCCCAGCCGCGCTCCGCACCCCCTATTGTCGTTGCTCCGCCGCCCGCGATCGCCAGCAGGCCGCCCGTCGGCACCGTCGTTGCCAAGGCTCCCGCAGGCACGGTCGTCGTGCAGCGCCCGGCCGTTGCCGTTGCGCCGCCCGCGGTCGCTGTCGTGGTCAAACCCCCGGCTGCCCAGCCTGTTGCTCCGCCGGTCCGCGAAGCTCAACCGCGTGCCGCCGAGCCGACGCCAGCCGTCAAGCCACCCGCTGCAGCCCCGGTCGCAGCGCCCGAAACCGTCGCGCCTGAGACTGCCGCGCCGCCCGTTGTCGTGGCTCCAGAGGCCAAAGCCGCCGAGACTCCCGCCGTTGCGCCCGAGCCGGTTGCCCAGCCTGAAGCCGTAGCGCCGAAGGAAGAAGCCACCGGCGATGCCGCCAAGCCCGAAGCCGCCGTGCCTGCTCCTCAATCCGCGCAGCGCACCAAGGGGCACACGCATACTCCATCGCCCACGCCGGCATTGCCCGCGCGCCGCATGGTTATGCCGCAGACTGGGCCTCGCCCGGTCTACACCGCGCCCCCCGTCGTGGCGCCGCCGCCGATGGCCGCCAATACCGGCACAGCCGCTGGCATTCAGCGCGGCCGGCCAATCTTTGACCGCAATCGGCCCTCCGGCGGTCCTGGCAGCTATCCCCAGCGCACCTTCAATGGTCCTGCTGGAGCGCCCGGCCAGTTCCCCGGCGGTCCGCGACCCAAGCATCCCACCCGCACCACACCCGGCGGCTATGCCGGCCCAGGCGGACCCGGAGCACCCGGAGCCCGTCCCGGCTTCGGCGCACGTCCCGGCTTTGGACCACCCCGTCCCGGTGGCCCGCCTCGTCCAGGCGGCGCAGCACCGACCGGCGAAGCTCCACGCCCGGCGCGTGCCCCATCCAGAGGACGCGGCGGACGCCCGCAGTATCCCAAAACGAAGGAAGGCCCAATGAAGGGCTTTGTGCCGCCGCCACGTTATGGCGGGGTGCAATATGGCGGAGAGCCGCTTCCCATCACACGCGAGATTACCGTCACTGAAGGCATCAGCGTCAAGGACCTGGCCGAGAAGCTTGATGTGCGCGCCAAGGATCTGATCGCGACCCTTCTGATGAGTGGCATCTTCGTCACCGTCAACCAGTCCCTCGACGCCGAGATGGTCAAGGATGTCGCCGCCAAGTTCGGCGCAGCCGCCACCGTCATCAGCTACGAAGAAGAGATCGCCAACCAGGCCATCGAAGAAGTCCTCGAGGCCGACAACACCGGCGAGCTTGAAGTACCCCGCTCACCAGTTGTCACCGTCATGGGTCACGTCGATCACGGCAAGACCTCGCTGCTCGACGCCATCCGCGAAACCGACGTAGCAGCCGGAGAAGCGGGCGGCATCACCCAGCACATCGGCGCCTACAAGGTAAAGTTCGCCAAGGAAGGCTCTCCAGCCTCCGGCCGCGAGATCGTCTTCCTCGATACCCCCGGTCACGAAGCCTTTACACGCATGAGAGCCCGCGGAGCCAAGGTCACCGACATTGTCGTGATCGTCGTCGCAGCGGACGATGGTGTGATGCCTCAGACCCTCGAGGCCATCGACCATGCCAAGGCCGCCGGCGTCCCAATCATTGTGGCCGTCAACAAAATCGACAAGCCCAACGCCAACCCCGACCGCGTCAAAAAGCAGCTCGCCGATCGCGGCCTCATTCCAGAGGAGTGGGCCACCGCTGGCGAAGGCACCGTCTTCGTCGAGGTCTCGGCCAAAAAGCGTATCCATCTTGATCTCTTGCTCGAGATGATCTGCCTGGTCTCAGACATCAAGGCTCCCAAGGCAACCCCAGGCCGCAAGGCCGTCGGCTCGGTCCTCGAAGCCAAGCTCGATCGCGGGCGCGGCGCAGTCGCCACGGTCCTGGTGCAGGATGGAACTCTCCACCTCAACGACAGCTACATCGTCGGCAACACCTTCGGCAAGGTCCGCGCCATGTTCGACGACCGCGGACGCGCCATTGAAGAAGCGGGTCCCTCCACTCCTGTTGAAGTCCTCGGCCTCGAAGCCATGCCCGACTCCGGCGATACCTTCCTCGTCGTAGCCGATCGCGACAAGGCCAAGGGCATCGCCCAATACCGCAAGATGAAGGAACGCGACGCCCAGTTGGCCAAGAGTTCCCGCGTCTCGCTCGAGGGCCTCGCCGAACAGATTCGTCTGGCCGGCGTCAAGGATCTTCCGCTCATCATCAAGGGCGATGTCACCGGCTCTGTCGAAGTGCTGGCCGATTCACTGGTGCGCATGTCCACCGAAAAGGTGCGCGTCAAGGTCATCCACTCAGGCGTCGGTTCCATCACCGAGAGCGACGTGCTTCTGGCCACGGCATCGAACGCCATCATCATCGGCTTCAATGTCCGCCCGGAGCGCAAGGCCGCCGAGCTGGCACAGCAGGAAAATGTCGAGATCAGAATCCACTCGATCATCTACGAGTTGCAGGATGAGATGCGACTCGCCATGCTGGGCCTCCTCGACCCCACCTTCAAGGAGAACTACCTGGGCCGCGCCGAAGTTCTGCAAGTCTTCCGCATCCCCAAGGTAGGCACCATCGCCGGCTGCCGCGTGCAAGACGGCGTCATCCGCCGCGATTCCGAGATCAAGGTCATGCGCGATGGAACGCAGGTCTTCAAGGGCAAGATCAGCTCTCTCAAGCGCGTCAAAGACGATGCCCGCGAAGTCACCAACGGCATGGAGTGCGGTATCGGCCTCAGCAGCTTCAACGACATCAAGGAAGGCGATCTGATCGAAGCCTTCTCCACCGAGAAGTTAGCCGCCGACTTAGGCGCACTGACTACTGCCAAGGCATAACTCAACACAGTTGGTAGCTAACTTCAACTAGTTATCAAAAGTAACTCGGCCCGCTCCTCACCATGAGAAGCGGGCCGTTTTCCATAGAGATACTTTCATGATCAGGCTTTGTAACAGGGCACGACTTTAGTCGTGCCGCAAGGCCTCTACAAAGTTTTAGAGAGTTGCCCACGCGGCGAAGCCGCGCCTACGTTCTTCGCGCTGCTCCCCGCAGCTAGCTCCCTCGCCAAAATCCGGCGCGCCGACCTCCAGGTCGGCTGTCCTGTGGATCTCCAGACCCACATCCAACGTTTGACGTCGCGCGCCACATTTCTTTCTCAATCCGGATCAGTTCGTATAACTCGCATCCAAACCGCGCAAGCCGGAAGCCTCCAATCCGCATCGTATTCCCTTTAGAATCAATGGATTTTTTGATCGATTCTTCCATGTGAATCTACGAACAATTCGTAAGATGTTGAAAAATATACGCATAAAATGAGTAGTTGACAAAGATCCTTGTTTGAGGTTAATATCGTGATGGTTACTATTAACCACAAGGAGGTTATCAATGCGACATATCCTGGCAACAAGTCTTTTGCTTCTTCCCTCGCTCTTCCCCGCAGCGGCACTAGCAACCCAGCCCGCTGACGATTCCTCCACTCCAACCCCGGCCCTCCGAATCAGCAGCGGAGTATCCAAACCCGTCCTTCTCAATTCCAGCGTGGTGCACATCGCTCCGAGCGCGTTCGATCAGCTCATCCCGAACGATTCCACCATTGTCCTGAGTCTGAACGTCGACGAGATGGGCAAGGCGCAGGATGTTCAGGTCGTCAAGTCCGTCAACAAGATGCTGGACGCCCGCGTGCTCGAGGCGGTCCGCCAGTTCCACTTCAGCCCCGCCCGGCTGGACGATCAACCCGTTCCGGTTGACCTAACCCTCAATGTCGTGGTCAAGCACTAGCAGTACCGCGATCCCCCTTGCCCAAAGTGGATCTATTGAAGATGCTGATTTCCAAAAGAAATCGGCAAGATGGAATCACTGTCTCTGGGCGCGGCCTTCGTGGCATTGCTGCAAAGGATTCGCAAGGCAAGCGTGCGGCATGTTACGGAACTTATGCACGATTCATCCCTCCATCCCGGCGGCCTAATAACCCTCGGGATGGAGGATTCATCTCTGATCGAACCACCGCAATTTGCAGAGAACTGTGATTCCTTGATGCACAATCAATGAATGAACAATGACCAGGGGCAGGAGCTTTCACTGTCCACTGTTCACTGAAACGGCACCCCCACCCCCCTATTTATATTTGGCGGATTCAACAACGAAGCGCAACGGGTTGGTTAGAGTGTAACTGTTTCCAGAAGACCTGATGCGGGGTTTTGTAGCCCAGGCATTTTCTGGGTCTGTGGTTGAGGCGTTGCTGGGCCAGCGCGATTTCTTCGTCTGTGACCTGTTCGAGTTTGCGGTGTTTGGGAAAGAACTGGCGCAACAGGCCATTGAGGTTTTCGTTGGCGCCGCGCTCCCAGGCTGCGTGAGGATGCGCAAAGTAGTAGCTCAGTTCCAGTTCGGCCGCGATCCGTTCATGCTGGGCAAACTCCTTTCCATTGTCGGTGGTCAGTGTGTGCGCCATGCGGGCGAAGGGTTTCAGTTGCGCGACAATGACCTGGCTCACTTCTGCCGCCTGTTTGCTGGCGACGCGTGTGATCAGCGCGTAGCGGCTCTTGCGTTCGTTGATGGTGACCAGAGCTTGTGAGTGCCGTGCACCGACGACCAGATCGGCCTCCCAATCGCCGTAGCGTTGTCTGCTATCGACAATGGCGGGACGCTGATCGATCGAGACCTGATTGGGGATAGTGCCGCGCCGCTCGTGCACCCCGTGCCGCTTGCGCCATTGCTTCTGGATGCGCAGCGCCAGGTGCAAAGCGCCACCGGCGCGCTTGTCTTCGTAGATGCGCTGATAGATGCTCTCGTGCGAGAGGCGCGGCAGATGCTCGGCGCGCTGATAGCCGGCAATTTGCTGCGGACTCCAGGTTTCGGCCAGTTTCTCACGGGCGAACTTCCATGCGGCGACCGGCACACGGCGCGCGTTTGCGGCGCTTTGCCGGCTGCGGGCC
>Ga0302323_100000195_pt1 | contig 45815 bp, 39 predicted proteins | sample Fen_T0_3_FD_201950 | JGI IMG/M metagenome (GOLD analysis project Ga0302323, IMG submission 201950) | Peat permafrost microbial communities from Stordalen Mire near Abisko, Sweden - Fen_T0_3 | ecosystem: Environmental > Terrestrial > Soil > Wetlands > Permafrost | place: Sweden: Abisko...
TGCCCAGCGTCCAACCGTGAAAGCAATAGGCCAAGCTCAAGCGGCACGACCTGTGTTGCGAGGCCGGCGTCACCCAGCATCTGAGCTATTGCCCTCGCCTGCAGGATCCGACTTCGATCTGTACTGGTCAATAGCGTTACCGGGCCAAGCGAGGCCAGTTGTTCGCGCGCTTTCAACGGATCGAAGACAAGATCTGGTAGCCCTTTTGGTGCCGCCCAATGACCATCCGGAATTAGCCATTTTGCGACCCGTGCCTTGTCTGCAAGCAGACTGTGAACGATAAGCTTGCGATCGATGGCCATCGACAGGCCATGGCGCCGAGCGGCGCTGTCGAATGGCGGTCGGTCGCAGCGAGTCAGCAAATAAGTGACATTCGAACCCGGTCGCGAAGAAACGACGATGTCGCTAGTTTGGCTGGCAAGGCCTGCCAAAAGCGATGGCGAAAAGGCGTTGGGCGCGACCTCGGCTCGCCCCGAAAGCAAGCGCATCGCACGAGCGTTTTCGTCGTGAACCGTCCGCACGCTCACGGCAAGGCGCGGTCGATGCGCGAATGCATTCTCTGCGGGCAAGAGCCGTAGGGTACCGGGAGTATTGGCGTCGATTCGGAACGGCCCCAGCCCGTCGAGTTGTCCGTCGAGTTTCGGAGACACGCCGGCTTCGTCGGCGCGCAGTATCGGGATCTCGAGATCGGTCATCCAGCATGCGCGTGGCGCGCTGAGCGTCAAAGTTAGTGAGTGTGGGCCAGTCGGGTTGCAGCGAGCAAAGGACTCGAGAATGCTTCGATGCGGACTTTGAAGCCGCGGATCACGGATCGCTTCGATCGTCGCACAGACGTCGCTCGGTTCGAGCAGTTTACCGCTGTGAAATCGCGCGTTTGCGACCAGCTCGACGTCGATCTCTAAGGTGGCGCGACGAGTCAGTGAACGGGCTAGGTTCGGCTTCGGTTCGAGCGTATCGGGCTCCAGTGTTACTAGCCCCGCGTGAATCAGACGACTAACTTTGACGTCGAGCGCTCGGGTGGCAAATCGAGGATCCAGTGTCGCGGGCTCGGTGCCCACGAGGACTTCCAGGGCACCGGAAGGTTCTGGGGCACGCTGGCAACCGATCTCGAGCGGCGGCAGCATCATGCCGAGCAGGAGCACCGCGGGGCTTTTCAGGCGCATCAATCGGCGGTATGAGGTGCTTGTGGTGGATAAATCCTTACGTCGAGTCCCCGGGCCACGATTCGGAATCGCCCTTGGCGTGGGCGCTCTAACTTTGGTTCGGCTGGCTGTGGCCACGTCCGCGGAAGATACTCCGATTGAGCCCGCAGCAAAAGCCCCAGTGCCGGTCGAGCAACGTCTCGTGAAATGGGCGACCGAGCACCACGCAAGCCTGTCATTGACGGTCGCCTCGCTCGCTGGCGGGAGGCACGTCGCCTCGCACGACGGCACAGTCCTACGCAATCCAGCGTCGGTGAGCAAACTTCTGACGGCGTTCGCTGCCCTGAAGACTCTAGGGCCAAGTTACCAGTACAAGACTACGGTTCTGGGGCGCGTCTCGGATGGGCACCTTTCAAGCCTTGGCCTACGAGGGGAGGGGGATCCGTCGCTCACCAGCGACCACCTCCAAGGCATTGCCGCTCGGTTGTCGGCTATGGGCGTTGTCGCAGTGGACGACGCCATCATCGTCGACCAGTCGTACTTCGATGACCAATTCGTGCCACCAGCATTCGAGCAACAGCCCGACGAATGGGCGGCCTTTCGAGCACCAGTCTGCGCGACAGCCGTGGACAACAATCGGCTGACGCTGCGCGTCTTGCCGCGCGCGGCAGGGCAATTGGCTCGAGTGTTCGTGGAACCCCTCGGTGGGGCGGAGCTTTCTGGCGAAGTTCGCGCGGTCGCTAGTGGCACTAAGGGTAAAATGATCCACGTGAGCGTGGCGCCGGGCGTTGAGCGCCCGCTCGTTCGCGTCAGTGGCGAGATTGGCGCGAACGAGTTGCCTCTTGCCTTCGAACGACGCACCGATGATCCACGAAAGGTGGCGGGGTACGCGCTGCGCGAGGCGCTGAAGGTCCGCGGGATCAAGGTCCCGGCCGAGGTTTCTCTTGGCACGGGGGATGGCCTACCGACGCTGTTTGCCCACGAGTCTGACGCGCTTGGGATCCTCTTACATCGGCTGGGGAAGGAAAGTGACAATTTCGCGGCCGAGATGCTGTTGAAGAGCATTGGAGCAAAGTTGACGGGTGTCGGTTCGAGCGCGGCTGGCGCACGCGGCGTCACTGAATTGCTCCAGCGCCTCGGACCCGAAGGTGAACAGCTACGTCTTGTCAACGGGTCGGGCCTGTTTGACGCTAATCGTGTCAGCACGAATCTGCTCGTCCGCCTCATTGCCGAGGCGTCGGCAGATCCGACGATAGCTCCGGAGTACCTGGCACAATTGTCCATCGGGGGGGTCGATGGCACGCTCTCAAGGCGTTTGCGCAAACTACCTGCGGGGTGCTTGGTACGGGCGAAAACCGGAACCCTGCGCACCACGATTAGCCTCGCTGGCTTGATCACGCGCACAGACGGTCACGAGCTCGCGTTCGCGATCGTCATCGAAAACGTCAAGGACCAAGCTTCCACCCGGTCGGAGATAGATCGGTTTATCGGAGAGCTCTGCCTGGCGCCGCTTGCGTAGCATCACACCGCATCAAGCCAAGTGAACCTGCGTGGTAGGTATTCGGTCGCGAAGTTCGCGCTGCGAAGCCTGTGGCGAAAGGCTACTGAGCGCGACGTGAACGCGAATGCCATTCTTGAAGGCTGCGCACCAACTTGGATTCTTTGCCCATCGTGGCGCGGATCTCAAGCGCGTCCACGACGGCGAGCCCCGCCGCCATTGTCGTAAAATACGGGATGCTCGCCAGAAGGGCGCCGCGGCGAATCGAATAGCTGTCGCGGATGGCTTTGGTTGCCTGGGTCGTGTTGATGACTAGCTGTACCGTGCCCTCGCGAATCGCATCGACGACATGGGGCGAGCCCTGCTGCACCTTGTGAATGCGATCGACTGGTATTCGCGCTTCGTCCAAAACTTGTGCCGTACCTTCGGTGGCTACGAGCGAAAATCCAAGATTGCGCAAACGTCGAGCGGCCTGCACCGCGAGTGCCTTGTCCGCGTCCTTGACGCTGATGAAGACGCGGCCAGACGAAGGCAGCTGGAAACCCGAGGCAGATTGCGACTTGCTGAACGCGAGGCTCATTGTGGTGGCGACACCCATGACCTCGCCCGTCGAACGCATTTCGGGTCCAAGGATGGTGTCCACGCCAGGAAACTTTGAGAACGGCAGGACCGATTCCTTGACGGCGACGTGCGTGGGCAGGTGGTCGTCATCGATCCCGAGCGAGTCGAGCGAGCACCCCACCATCACCTTGGCGGCGAGCTTGGCCAATGGACGCCCCGTCGACTTCGAGACGAAAGGCACGGTACGAGACGCGCGAGGGTTGACCTCGAGCACGTAGACCACCTCGTCCTTCACGGCGAATTGCACATTCATGAGGCCCACGACGCCCAACTCTAGGGCCATGGCTTTGGCCTGTCGCTCGATTGCGGACACGACGTGGAACGGCAGCGAGTGCGGCGGTAGCACACTCGTCGAGTCTCCGGAATGAACGCCGGCCTCTTCGATGTGTTGCATGACGCCGCCGATGACGGCCTTCTTGCCGTCGCAGACCAAATCGACGTCAACTTCGGTCGCACGATCCAGGAACTGATCGATGAGCAGGGTCGGTTCGAGACCCTCTTCGCGGGCGGCTTCGATCGCAATGCCGACATAGGCTCGGAGCTCATCGTCGGTCCAGCACACCATCATGGCGCGACCACCGAGCACGTACGACGGTCGAACGAGCACCGGATAACCGATGCCTTTGGCAATGTCGACGGACTCTTCCCAGGTCCGGGCAATTCCGGCCTTGGGTCGCAGCTGCCCAAGTTTGGTTAGTAATTCGTCGAAGCGCTCCCGATCCTCAGCGCGATCTATCGCGTCTGCCGAAGTACCGAGCAGCTTGACGCCGGCTTTCTCGAGCGGCACGGCCAGCTTCAGCGGAGTCTGACCGCCAAATTGGGGGATCACGCCGAGCAGTTGGCCATTTTCGGCTTCTTCTTGGCAGATCGAAAGTACGTCTTCGAGCGTCAGTGGTTCGAAGTACAACCGATCGGAAGTGTCGTAATCGGTCGACACCGTCTCCGGGTTGCAGTTGACCATGATGGTTTCGTACCCAAGCTCGCGCAGCGCATAGACCGCGTGGCAACAGCAGTAGTCGAACTCGATGCCCTGCCCGATGCGATTCGGTCCGCCGCCAAGGATGATGACCTTCTTGCGATCCGAGACGTCCGCCTCCGACTCGGTTTCGTAGGTCGAGTAGAGGTAGGGTGTCTTAGCAATGAACTCGGCCGAACAGGTGTCAACGCGGCTGAATACGGCGCGGACTCCTTGGCTCAAACGCAATGCGCGGATTTCGTCCTCATTCGTGCCTCGCAGCCGGGCAATTTGTCGATCGCCAAAGCCCATGCGCTTGCTTTCGCGCAGCAATTCTGGCGAAAGGATCTTGGCTTCGACCAGACACTTCTCTTGATCGATGATGGCGCGAAATTGCGACAGGAACCACGGATCGATCGCCGTGCGCTGGAAAAGCTCGACGTCGGACATGCCGAGGCGCATCGCATCGACGACGTAGAACAAACGCTCTGCCGTCGGGATCGCCACAAGTTTTTCGAGCGAACTTATCAGCTCGGCCTGGGTCGCGTCAGGCAACTTAGGCGCCAACTTGGCCATGGGCGGCGCATCATTCAGAAGGTCTCGCTGCGTCGACGGATTGAAGTCGAGCACGCGGTACTCGACGCGGCCCAGCAACGACACAAGCCCGTCCTTGCCTGTTTCAAGCGAGCGGGCAGCCTTCTGCAAGGCTTCGGCAAAGGTGCGGCCGATGCTCATGACCTCACCGACGCTCTTCATTTGTGGCCCGAGGCGACGGTCGGCACCTGGGAACTTCTCAAACGCAAAACGCGGCCATTTCACGACCACGTAGTCGATGGTGGGTTCGAAGGCGGCGCTCGTTCCAGTGATGTCGTTCTGCAATTCGTCGAGCGTGAACCCGACGGCGAGCTTGGCGGCAATCTTGGCAATCGGGTAGCCGGTGGCTTTGGATGCCAAAGCGCTCGACCGCGACACGCGCGGATTCATCTCAATCACGAGCACGCGACCCGTGCGTGGACAGACAGCAAACTGAACGTTTGAGCCGCCGGTCTCGACACCGATCTCGCTCATCACAGCGCGTGCTGCGTCGCGTAGCCGCTGGTACTCGCGATCCGTGAGGGTCATCGCCGGGGCGACCGTGATCGAGTCACCGGTGTGCACGCCCATCGGATCGATGTTCTCAATCGAACAGACGACGATGAAGTTGTCGTTCTTGTCGCGAATAACCTCGAGCTCGTATTCCTTCCAACCGATGACACTCTCTTCGACCAGTACTTCGTGGACCGGCGAATTGAACAGTGCCCATTCGGTCTTGACCTCGAGCTCGCCGGCATTCTCAACGATCGCGCCGCCAGCGCCACCGAGCGTGAAGCTCGGTCGCAACAGCAATGGGTACCCAATCGTTTCGGCGATCTGACGCGCATCCTCGACGCTCTTGGCGTAGCCGGATTTGGGGCACTCGAGCCCCGCGTGCTTCATCGCTTCCTTGAACAGGAGGCGGTCCTCAGCTTTTCGAATCGAGTCGATCTGTGCGCCGATCAGCTGCACGCCGTACTTCGACAGCACACCCGACTCGTGCAGGCTGAGCGCCAGGTTGAGCGCTGTCTGGCCACCGAGAGTCGGCAGCAAGGCATCGGGACGCTCACGCTCGATGATGGCCTCCAACGTGTCGTGATCCAGCGGTTCGACGTAGGTGCGTCGAACCAGCTCGGGATCGGTCATGATGGTGGCAGGGTTGGAGTTGACGAGTACGACGTCGTAACCAAGGCCTACTAGTGCCTTCGCGCCTTGAGTCCCCGAGTAGTCGAACTCGCAGGCTTGGCCGATGACGATCGGACCGGAGCCTATGAGGAGGATCTTATGAATGTCGTCTCTTCGCGGCATTCTACCTCCGTCCCGTTATGGGCGGATTTCTTGGGGCCGCGTCTAGCACGTTGCGGGGACGACGAGAGCACAATCCGCCACGGCTGGGAGGCCTGGGGCGCTTTCGTCAGGAGGCCCGCGGGTCACTATTCCGATGGCAGCAAGAACGCAGAGTCTGCTGCAACGTCGCCACACTAGTGACCGAGATGCGTTTTTGACTCACGGGTGGCAGGCCGGGCTTGACGTGGCGCCGACTATCCGTCATAAGGCTCCCCTCTCGAGAGTCCCGACCAGCGGACCATGGGAAGTGCCGCTTCGGCGGCAGAGTGACTGGAGCCCGACATGCCTAAGATGAAGAGCAACCGTGCCGCTTCGAAGCGGTTCAAGATCACCGGATCCGGCAAGGTTCGCCGTGCGAGCGGCGGAGCGCAACACTGCATGATCGGCAAGTCGCGCAAGCGTCGTCGACGTCTTCGCGACAACGGTATGGTGCAGCCCGCGTTAGAGCACCGTATCAAGTTGCTGCTTCCGTACGGCTGAGCCGACGGAGCAGTGACTCAATCAAGCTGCTTCTGCCCAGTTGGGTGAAAAGCTAACCGTTTGATGAAAAGTCTGAGTACATAGGAGTCGACTATGCCGCGCGTCAAGAGAGGCCCGCAACCACGCCGCCGTCACAAGAGAGTGCTCGAGCAGTGCGAGGGTTTTTGGGGTGGCCGTAAGAATCGTATCCGCCAAGCCATGCACGTCCTTTGGAAGTCATGGCAGTACGCCTACGTCGGCCGAAAGCGCCGCAAGCGTGATTTCCGTCGACTTTGGATCACCCGCATCACCGCGGCGTGCCATCAGAACGGCGTCAGCTACTCGCGCTTCATGGGGACGCTGAAGCGTCGCGGCATTGGGCTCAATCGCAAAATCCTCGCCGATCTGGCAGTTACTGATCCGGCTGCCTTCAAGCAGCTCACGGCGCTCGTCGAAGCGAAGTAGGTGGCTACGGACGTAGGGCCGTCAAGTACCGACGCGGCCGGTCCGTTGTCTGGCAATTGTCTTCGGTAGGTCATGTCATGACGGACGATCCGCTGGCCGCAATCGAATCTGGGCTTGCCGAGGTCGGGGTCGAATATCGATCGCGATTCGCAGCGGCATCGACCGAGCAGGCGCTACGCGTGGAGCGTGCCGAGATCCTCGGCAAGAAGGGCACGCTCACGGGTGTCCTGAAGGTGATGGGCAGAGTGCCCGCGTCGGAACGCCCGCGTGTCGGCGAGCGAATCAACGCGGTGCGGGGAGAAGTCGATGCAGCCTTCGAGGCCCGTCTAGCGGAGCTTCGGGTTGAGGCCCGCCGGGCCGAACTTGCCGCACCGCCCTACGACTTGTCGCTGCCTGGCCGTGCGCCGTCCGGGCGTGGCCATCGTCATCCTGTGTTGACCGTGCGCGATGAGATCCTCGATATCTTCCGCTCGCTGGGCTTTGCCGTGGCTTGGGGCCCGGAAGTTGAGCTTGAGCAGAACAACTTCACCAAGCTGGCATTCCCGCCGGATCATCCCGCGGTCGACATGCAGGACACGTTTTGGGTGCGGGTTGTCGGCAGCCCCGAATCTGCGCGCACGTTGCTGCGAACGCACACGAGCAACGTGCAGGTTCGGGAGATGAGCACGAACCAACCACCGCTGGCTGTGGTCAGTGGTGGGAGCGTGTACCGTCGCGACGACGACGTTACCCATTCGCCGATGTTCCATCAAATTGAGGGATTCCTGGTCGGTGAGGCGGTGAGTTTTGCGGAGCTCAAGGGTTGTTTGACGGAGTTTGTTCATCGCTTGTACGGCGAGCGCAACGTCCGATTCCGGCCGAGCTATTTTCCCTTCGTCGAACCTGGTGCCGAGGTCGACGTTGCCTGTGTCTTCTGTGACGATGGCGCGGGTGGCGGCCGTTCGAGCTGTCGCGTTTGCAAGGCGACAGGCTGGCTTGAGATTCTCGGCTGCGGCATGGTGCATCCAAAGGTACTCGAGCTCTGCGGCATCGATTCAGAGCGGTTCACGGGTTTCGCGTTTGGCATGGGCATTGAGCGTGTCGCCATGCTTCGCTACGGGATCCCGGATATTCGCCTGCTGTTTGAAAACGACCCGCGGTTTTTGGCTCAGTTCTGAGCACTGGGCGTTGGCAGCGCTCGGCGCTGGCAAACGGGGTCGCGCCGCCTGTTCGGCGTTCTCTGGCTTGTTGCGGCGCGGATATGGCTGACGTTTACGCGACGAGCCGTCCAGAAATCAAGCGAGGGCATGACAGTCCGATCACGGAGCGCAGCCTGTGCCATCAGGGTGGCGTCTTTGGCCGGTCGGCATATTCGCTCAAGGGGCCGATAAGTCTGGCAATCAATCGCGGCATTCGGGGGGCCAAGTCAGAATAGGCTTGACAGACGAGCAAAACGGCAGCAAAAAAGACGGCCGTTTCGTCTCTGGTCTGAGCACCCTGTTCTTCAATCATTTCGAGTACAGGCGCGTTGAAGCTGGGTCGGTTGAGCGAGCGGGATGAGCGGATAACCTGCACATCCGTCAGGGTTCGCCACGAAACTCTTTCGTGGAACTGCCGTTTGTAGTAGTGGACGCTCTAGAATCTATCGTACATGCGCCCAGACTGTCCCACTTTATGAACTTTTTGGGGCACCACGGGCAGAAAAGGCAACCCTGCGGTGTTGACGATCTGCCGGCTCGGCAAACTAACGGACACCGACCCCTTCATGCCGCGAGTTGAGCCGATCCGGGCCCTGCAGGCAACTGGCAATTGAAACGTAGGGAACGGGATTTGCAACCAAGTAGACAGAGATCCAGGCGTTTCACTCAGACTAAACTAGCATCGGTTACCCGGCGGATCCAACAGCAACAGTATTCCGGTTCCACTTAGAGGCTTCTGATAGGGTCCGCGCTGCAGATCGGCAACCACTTACCCGGCCGTCATTAGCGGAACAACCGGGTCCAGGCACTACCACTCGTTCCTACTTTGCACCAAGTCATGCAGGACAAGATGTCTAACAGCCGTGAACCTCAGTACAGCGAACCACCGGAGTTCGATGCGGCTTACGCTAAGAACCCCGAGGCCGCGGAGGCCGAGCCGCGTCGAAGCGAGGGGCCTGCCCCATCCGAGATGCGCCATCAGGAGCCGGGTGTGGAGGCGTTTGCTAGCACGGAGTCCGTGGAGCCGCGCGACCTCGGACCGCTCGATGGCACGACTGACTCGATGCTGTCGCGTTACTTCCGCGACATGGCAACTCATCAGGTCATGGGCCCTGACGAGGAGCTGGAGTGCGCCCAGGCGGTCGAGGAAGCCGAGATCGAGCATTGGGTGGCTCTGCTTTCGTACGTACCCGTGGCTGAATCTATAGTCGATCGTCTCGAGAAGGACATTGCCGAGGCGAGCGAAGCCGATCGTCCCGAGGTTCCGCAAGTCGAAGAACTGCGCAATCAGGTCAAGATTTACCGCAAGCAGCGCTCCAAGTTAAATGCGGAGCAACAGCGACAGTGGAACGATCTCAGTGCGGATCTGGCGCGCATTGTTCGCCTTCCAGACTCCGATCGGATCTGGATGACCAATGCACTGCGTGTGGCTAAGGAAGTCGTGCTGCCCGAAAGCGGCGACACCGAGCGTCCTCCGGTTGCGGACACGCCAGCGTATCGCCGTTACATGGAGCGGGTGCGACGAACCGACTATCGTCAGCGCTGTGCGAAGAACCGCTTCGTCAAGGCCAACTTGCGGCTCGTGGTCAGTATCGCTCGGCGCTACAACCGCGGTCGTTTGCCGCTCATCGATTTGATCCAAGAGGGCAACATCGGTTTGATGAAGGCGGTCGAGCGTTTCGATCACACTCGTGGCTATCGGTTCTCCACCTATGCATCGTGGTGGATTCGTCACGCCATTAGTCGAGCCTTGGCCGACAAGGGGCGCGCTGTGCGCATCCCGGTCCACATGCTCGACACGTACAACCGTGTTTCGAGGGCGACGCAGACGATTATTGCGCGCACCGGGCGTGAACCAACCCTCGACGAACTGGAGAAGGAAACCGGCGTTCCGAAAGAGAAGCTCGACAAGGTTCGAGACTTGTATGCGGACACACCGTTTTCACTCGACAGGCCCGTAGGCGACGAGGACGGCCGAAGGTTCATCGATTTTTTGGTCGAAGAGAACTCGCTTTCGCCGTTCGACTGCTTGGCGAACCAGAAGTGGGCAGAAGAGGTTCAGCGCTTGCTCGGTACGCTTACGCCAATCGAGAGTCGCATCATTCGCTGGCGCTTTGGTCTCGATAACGAGGACGAACTGACGCTCAAGGAGATTGGCGACAAGTACAACCTTTCGCGTGAGCGCATTCGCCAGTTGCAGGAACAAGCTATCGGCAAGATCCGTAAGCAAGTACGCGACGTCTGGTTGTAGCCAATCCTTCGCTCGCTCGGCGAGCCCCGCCACGCAAGCTGTCTGCTCGCCACATCGAGTAGGCAGCTTCTGGTTTTGTCTTTCCAGCTGACGGAGCCGCTTCGAGTCAGGTGGTTCCTTTCCAACCTTGAGCAACGGCCTTCGCTTGAAGTTTCCAATGTTTCAAGAACATGGAATTGGGCAGCTGAAAGCGCTTGGAACTGGCAGTAGGTTGCGTTAGGAAAAGGTCCTATGTCGGAATTCGCGAACCTTCCAAGCCAAGAACTGACGAAGTACCGTGCTGACCTGCGGGCACGATACGAAGCTTACCGAGGGCGTGGCCTCAAGCTCGACATGACTCGCGGTAAGCCTGGCAGTGATCAGCTGGATCTGACCAACGAATTGCTATCGAACCTAGCGCCAAGCGATATCAAAGGCAGCGATGGGTCGGATGTCCGCAACTATGGTGGGCTCGACGGGCTGCCAGAAATGAAGGCGATATTCGGTGAAATGCTTTCCGCCCCAGCGGATCAAGTCGTCATTGGCGGCAATTCGAGCCTGCAAATCATGCACGATTCCGTGGTGCGCGCTTTGCTGCACGGCGTCGTCGGCGGTCAGGGCCCCTGGTTCTCGCAGCGCCCGAAGTTCTTGTGTCTGGTGCCGGGCTACGATCGGCATTTTGCTATCTGCCAGCATCATGGGATCGAAATGATCAATGTCGAGCTGACGCCAGAAGGCCCCGACATGGATCGGATCGAGGCGCTGGTCGCCGCGGACGCCAGTATCAAGGGGCTCTGGTGTGTGCCCAAATACTCCAACCCGACCGGTACCACCTATTCATCGTCTACAGTCGAGCGTCTGGCACTCATGAAGACTGCGGCAGCAGATTTTCGAATCTTCTGGGACAACGCCTACGTTGTGCACGATCTCTACGATGCGACGGATCCTTTGGACGACATTCTCGCCGCCTGCGCCAAAGCCGGGAACCCGAATCGCGTGTATGTATTTGGTTCCACCTCGAAGATCTCTTTTGCTGGCGCCGGCGTTGCGGCAATGGCAGCAAGTCCGCAAAATGTCGCGGATATCAAGCAGCACCTATCGTTTCAAACGATTGGTCCCGACAAAGTGAACCAGCTGCGCCACTGCCGCTTGTTCAAGAATATGGATGGGGTTCGGGCCCACATGAAGAAGCACGCAGCAGTGATTAGGCCAAAGTTCGAGGCAGTAATCTCGCAATTCGACAAGGATCTAGCTGGCAAGGGGATCGCGGATTGGACCAGGCCGCGGGGTGGCTACTTCATTAGCCTCAATACCCTCGACGGGTGTGCCGCCGAAGTCATTCGCATGGCAGATGCGGCCGGCGTGAAACTGACCAGTGCTGGCGCAACCTTCCCCTACGGCAAGGATCCTCGTGACCGCAACATTCGCGTTGCTCCGACACTGCCGCCACTGGCGCAGGTCGAGCTCGCGATGGAGGTCGTCTGTTGTTGCGTCGAGCTGGTGAGCGCCGAGCGCCTGCTCGCTTCCAAGGCTTAGGCTTCCAATTGCCTCGGCAATTGGGTTTAGCACTGAGCCACCTGCGCTTCTTGACATTGGTCGCGTTGCTCGGGTGTAGCCATCCGACGAGCAATGCTCGACCTCGCCCGGAGCCTTCGGCAGGTGGGGCCCTTGGCTTGCCGTCGCACGCCGACGGCGAGTCTCGAGCCCGTCCTGATTCGCAACGACCACTACTATTGCATCCAGGCTTGGAAGAGGTGCGACTCGCTCTGGAGCTGCAAGACGACGAACTGGCGGCGTTGGCGCTGCGGGCCAAGATCGCAGAAAGTCCGGAGTTTGGGCCAGACTGTTCGCAATGCCAATACCTGCTCGGTGTGATCGAAGAACGGCAGGGAGCTTCGGAGCGCGCCATCGAAGCCTTTGAGGCCGCTGCGCAACGCGATGGGGCTCTCCGGCAGGATGCGGTTACGCATTTAATCGGCCTAGAATTGCAGCGCAAGAACTGCAATCGAGCTGACCAGTTGATTGCCCAGTCGGACCCAGCACGTTCCGGTGGGACGAAGTCGGTTATCCTGGTGGCGCAGGTTGACCTCTGTCAGGGGCGTTGGTTAGCCGCCACCGCGCGGATAAGGCGCGAGCTATCATCAACCCGTGACACTGCCAAACGTGCAGAATTGCAGGTGCTTCTGGCTCAGGCGTTGGTAAGCCAGACTGAAATAGGTGACGCGGAACGACGCGCTGCCGAAGACGAAGTGCTAGAACTCGCAGAGCAAGCAATAGCGCAGCCGAACACCTTTGACCGCGGCCGTGGGTTGCTTGAGCAGCTGCTCCTTGTGCGTCATCGGGACGGGCAGGGCGATCCGCTGATCCACGAACGCGCCAACTTGCTCGACGCGCTGGTCGAGGCTCGCAGCTGGGGCGCAGCGCAACAGCTTTCGCGTGACCTGCTCGCCGAAGTTACGAATGCTCCGAATGATGTTCCGCTCTATTGTCGTATCCTTTTTGCCAAGGGTCGAATTGACTCAGCAAAAGGCGAACGTAACGTTGCAATCGAAGCATTCGGATCGGTCGAGTCGCACTGCGACGATACCGACATTGTTCCGAGAGCGCTATTTCTGCAGGCCGGGCTACTTGCAGCGATGGGTAAGGGCTCTGCGGCAATCGCCAAGTACGCCGAGCTCGAACAGCGATTTCCCGGCCATCGGCTGGCTGATGATTCGCGCCTCAAGCAGGCATTCCTATATCGAGCGATAGGCTCTGAGAGTCGCTTCGTGGCGCTGCTGGATAGCATGCCCGATGACTACCCCGACGGGGACATGGTGCTCGAGGGGCTGTTTCAGCTGGCACTCAAGAACATGCTCCAGCGCAACTGGGCGGTGGCATCAAGTGTACTTGAGCGCTCGGCGCGCTTCGTCGTGGCTGGAGGGACGGTCAAGGACGTCGAGCGCGATCGTCTGAACTACTTCTTGGGGCGCGCGGCATTGGAAAACGGTCGCGTCGATTTCGGCGTCAAACTGCTTGGTGAGCTGGTGATTGGTCGACCAATGACCTACTACATGCTCCTGGCTCGCGGCGTCTTGGCGCGAAAGTGGCCAAGTGAACTTGAGCGCACCGAAGGCGTCGGCATGGCGCGAAGTGGTGAAGAATTGTCGCCCGATCCTTCAAACGCTGAGCTTTCGCGTCAGCGGATCGCGCGCTTGTCCGCGCTCTTGGGAGTTGCGGACTTGAAAGCCGCCGACGCACTACTCGACGCGGGCGAGTCGGACCAGTTGGATGAGAGCACGGTATTTGCGGTGGCTGGAATGTATGCCAACGCTGGAGCGATCAAGACTGCACTCACGCTGGTGAAGCGACGAGGCCGTGACTGGCGTGTACGTTGGCCTGTTATGGGGTGGGTCGACCTCTGGAAGCAAGCATTCCCTCGTCCCTACCATGAGATCGTGCGACAGCAGGCGCAGAAGCAAGGGGTCCTCGAGTCACTCATTTACGCCATCATGCGCGAGGAGTCTGAGTTTGACCCGAAAGTCGTTAGCCACGCCGATGCCCATGGCTTGATGCAACTCATCGTTCCAACGGCGCGCACTGCCGGGCGTGAGCTCGGAATCGGCGCCTCCGTGGCGGCACTGCACAAGCCAAGTGTGAACATTGCTCTTGGGACACGGGTGCTGGCCAAGCTCGGGGAACGCTTCTCCGGTCAGGCCGCACTGGTGGCTGCTGGGTACAACGCGGGGCCGGGGCGGCCGGCACGTTGGCTACGCGAGTATCCAGACGCGGATATGGACCTGTGGATTGAATTCATTGAATTTCCGGAAACCCGAGGCTACGTCAAGAGAGTTCTGGAAAGCCAGGCTGCGTATCGATGGTTGTACGGTGTTGAGGGGGGAGCAGGCGCATCGATTGAACTGCTCCCGGACAAGTTGAAAGGCGGTTGAACCGCCACCGGGGCCGCTCGCGCGCGAGCGCTGGGTCCCACCAGCGCAACGTCAAATAGGGTCTTTCTGCCCAACGGGCATGCTATTGGTGTCGCTAGGTCATGGTCCGGTTTCGCGTTGCAGCTATTGCGTGTCTAGCCTGCTCGGCTTGCCGATATTGGTCAGGGAACGAGGCCATCCTGAATCAAAACACCGCACTCGAGCCGATCAAGCCCGCGAGTTTCGACGATTGGGAGACGGGTAGACTAGCGCAACCCAAACCGGGAGAGGTGCCTCGCCAAGGCGGTGAAATTGTCGCACAGATCAACGTAGAACCGCCGAGTCTGAATCACTTGGTCGACTCGGATTGGGTGGCATCGCGAATTGTGGACCATCACGTTTACGAATCGTTGGTCGACGTTGACCCATACGATCACCCAAACTATCGCATCGTGCCTGGTTTGGCCGAGCGGTGGGAGGTCAGCGACGACAAGCGCTTGTACACGTTTTGGCTCAGACGCGGCGTGACTTGGCACGATGGGGTGCCGTTTACGTCCCGCGATGTCCTTGCGACCTTCGACAAGGTTCAAGACCCAATGACCAAAGCGATGCATGTGCGTGCGTACACTTCGGACATCGAAAGCTACCGCGCACTTGGTGACTACCAAGTCGAGTTCCGATTCAAGCGTCCGTACTTTCTGATCATGGACGGCATCTTTGCGGACATTACGATACAACCGGCACATCGAATCGCCGCATTGACCGGGACTCAATACAACGACGCCGCATCGAATCCGCTCAATCGGCAGCCGCTTGGTACAGGGCCGTTTCGTTTCGAGTCGTGGCTCAGCAACCAGCGCATTACGTTAGTGAGAAACGATGCGTACTGGGGCAAGGTGGCACACCTTGAGCGTCTCGTTTTCCGTATTGTCAAGGAGGCGACCATTGCGCTCGAACTTGCGGAACGCCAAGAGCTCGATGTCGTTTACCCAGTTCGCGCAGAACAGTGGGTGCGGATGGAGCGGCAAAGGTTCGAGCCGTTTTATCAGCGATCGCTCTTCTACGACGCAAACTACGCCTGGATTGGCTACAACGAGAAACGGTCGTTCTTCGACGACGCGCGTGTGCGTCGCGCCATGACAATGCTGATTGATCGTCCCGGAATCATCAGGGCGCTGCAACATGGCTTGGCTCGTCCGACAACGTGTCATTTTTATGCCGAGAGCGCGGCATGCGACCCCACCGTCCAGCCACTTCCATTTGACCCAGTTGCCGCGTCAGCTTTGCTCGATGAGGCCGGGTGGCGCGTGCCGCCTGGCGAGTCCGTACGACGTAAGGATGGCAAGCCCTTTGTCTTCACTTTCATGATTGGCGCTGGATCCGAGGATGCTGCTCGTATGGGACCACTTATCAAGGAGACCATGACGCGTGCCGGTGTCGACATGCGGCTGCAGCGCGTCGAGTGGTCAGCGTTCGTTAAACGACTAAGAAGTCGTGACTTTGATGCGTGTACTTTGCTTTGGGGCGGCGGCGGATCGCGCAGTGACCCGGCTCAGATCTGGCATTCGCGCTCAATCGCTGGAGGGTCGAACTACATTGGCTTCAACTCGCCCGAGGCCGATGCCATCATTGATGCAGCGCGGGCTGAACTGGACGACGCCCGTCGCAATCGCATGTATCGTGAATTTGGTCGAATCCTCCACAACGAACAGCCATACACGTGGCTCTACGTTCGGCCAAGCATGACGCTGATCCATCGTCGGGTGCATGGCGTAAGGACGTCACTCACCGGCTGGCAATACGAGGATTGGTGGGTTGATGGTGGGCGTGACCAAGCGAAAGCGGAGAACTAGCGGGCATGTGGCGCTATTTGCTTCGGCGCTGCTTGCTAATGATTCCGACTTTGCTCGGGGTCACGCTCGTGTGCTTCGTGATCTTGCGTTTGGCGAACACCGACCCAGTTACGGACGCAGGTGATTTCGGCTTCAGCGAGCGACAGATTTCGCGCGAGGCACTTGAACACCTGCGACGACTGTACTCGCTAGATCAGCCTTGGTACGTGCAGTATTGGAGGCTGCTGCGTAGACTGGTTACGCTCGACTTGGGTAATCGCTGGCAAGACGGGCGCGCGATCGTAGACGTCATTGGTGAGGCATTGCCAATTACACTGCTGCTCAGCGCTGCGTCGTTGGCTTCCGCGTATCTGCTGGCAATTCCCCTGGGTGTATTCTCGGCGATTCGCCGTGGTTCGCGCGTCGACGCGGTGGTGACGGTCAGCTTGTTCTTGCTCTATTCACTACCGAGTTACTGGGTAGGTACGATGTTGCTCGTATTTTTGGGTAGCGGGCGGTTCGTTAGTTGTCCTTGGGTAGCTGGCGGTGGCTGCTTTCCTTTGCAGGGTTGGCATTCGTTTCAGGGGTTTGCTGAAAGAGGGTTCTTCGGTCAGTGCCTCGACGTGTGGTGGCACGTCACTTTGCCGATCGTGACCCTCACGTACGGTTCCTTGGCGAGCCTGTCGCGCTACATGCGCAGCGGTATGCTCGACACCCTGCGGCAAGACTTCGTGCGCACTGCGCGGGCAAAAGGATTACCCGAGCGACGCGTGCTCTTTATTCATGCTTTGCGCAACGGCATCATTCCCATCGTAACCTTGCTCGGGTTGACGCTGCCCTACCTGATTAGTGGCTCGGTCATCGTAGAACAGATTTTCGGCATTCGTGGAATGGGCTACGTGGCGCTCGAGGCGATTCGGTTGCCCGACTACCCGCTGGTGATTACCATCGTAGCGTTCACGGCGATCGTAACAATGTTTGGGGTTTTGCTCTCGGACGTCCTCTACGTGATGCTCGATCCGAGGATCCGTTTGGTGCAGGAGAAAACGCGATGACGGCGACTGGATGTCGTCCTCGTGGCGAGCTTGAGATCGTGTGGGGCCAGTTTTCCGCGCGGCGCATCAACCGGTTAGCCCTTGCGGCAATTTTCGCGTTGGTCTGCGTGGCGCTCACGGCCGACTTCATTGCGGCTGACCTGCCCGTCGTTCTGAGGTTCCAAGGCAATCTCTATTGGTTTGCCAATATGGTGACGCCCGCGGAACTTCGAATCTACGACAACCAGATGTTGCGTGCTGCGATGCAGGCCGACGATTGGGCATTGGTACCGCTGGTTCCATGGGGATACAACACTCACGATCTGGCCCATGTGCTTGCACCGCCTAGCGCAGCCCATTGGTTCGGAACCGATGCAAGTGGGCGTGACGTTCTAGCTCGCATCATCCACGGGACGCGTGTAAGCCTGTTCGTTGGGACTATGTCGATGATCGTGTTGGTTGCGGTGGGCGTGTTCTTTGGCACAATTGCGGGCTACTTCGAGCGAAGTATTGACACGGTTCTCATGCGCAGCGTCGAGATTGTCCATTCAATTCCAACGATCCTACTATTGGTGACAATCCTTGCCGTGCTAGCGCCACAGGGATTTACTGCGGTTTGGGTGATGACATTGGTCATCGGCCTCGTTCGATGGACCGACGTTGCGCGACTTTTGCGCGGAGAGATCCTCAGAGTCAAGGCGCTCGACTACATTCAGGCGGCTCGTGCCCAGGGCGCCAGTGATCTGCGGATAATTCTGCGTCATATACTGCCGAACGCTTCCAATCCAGTTCTGGTGAGTGCGACCTTTGCGTTGGCATCTGGCATTCTGCTTGAAGGGGCGTTGTCATTTCTTGGCTTTGGGATCCCAGATGACATGGCGTCTTGGGGGGGCTTGCTCAATGCCGTGAGGGGTAACGTGCAGGCTTGGTGGCTTGCGGTTTTTCCTGGAGCAGCGGTCTTTTCGACGGTCACTGCATTCAATGTGCTGGGCGAGGGGATCCGCGATGCTACAGATCCGAGGCTTCGGGTCTGACAGTTCCCTTCCGCACGACAGATCGCGTACCAATATCAGGTGGTGCGTTGGGCATGTAATCCGCCCCACCGGTGCAGGGCGGTTTTTAGCCGGCTAATGCGCCCGCAATGGCCTTGGCTGTGCTAGCAAGCGAGCTAGCCTCCATGCCCACTTGCTTTGTGTCGCATAGCCGCCTTCGCCGGGTTGGGTTCGCGGCAATTCCCGCCTTTCTCGTTTGGTCGCAATTGGCTGACGCGCAAGCTTCTCCAACGATGGTGCGCACCCCGTCGACAGTGGCACTTCCCGGAGCCGCTGCACCCGCGCCCCGCGCGTCATCGCCCGCGCCTGCCCCAGCTGCTGCACCTCCCGCGGCTGCGCCGGCGATGAAGCGGACACCAAGTTCGACCGCCCATGCAGTGGGAACAGCTGCAGCTTCCGCGCCTGGGCCTAGCGGGACTGACTCAGTAGGGTCCGGTGCTTCTGCCGCCAGTGCACGGACCCCGCCGGCGGTTGAAGCTGGCAGCGCCGAGCCAAAGATTATCGGCTTGGCCACGGATGGAGTTGCAGTCGTGCGCGCGACTACTCTGACTGAGAAACGAGCGGCAGCGATGGCTTCGGAAGCCATGAATAGGGACTTCTTGAACACGGACTTTGCGCTTGCCGAGAAGAAGCTGCGGCGCGCCGTAGAGACGTGTCTGACGCTCAGCAGTTGTTCGGTAGCGTTCATAGCGCGTCTCCACCGTGACATCGGGGTCGTCTATATCGTCGGAATGGACAAGCTCGAAGAGGGCAAGGACGAATTCGCGGCCGCGCTCAGTGCAGACATGACCGTGGCCATCGTGGCCGAGACGAACACCGAAGCTGTGGAAGCAGCGTTCATGGACGTCAAGCGCTCCATCTTGGCTGAGGGTGAAGGCAAATCAGCAAAACCGAGCGTGCGTGGCGCTACTATGTCACGAAATGCCAAGGAAAAGCGCGAGTTTTCCGCAACGCCAGCGCCTGGCGCGGACGCTTGGCGTGAAGTACCAAATTGGTTCTCAATCGGTGTGCAACAGGATTTCATGATCCACACGTCAACCGAGAACGTGTGCAATGCGGGCTCGCGTTATCGTTGCTACGACGCGCAGACCACAAGCCAAGACTTTTCGACTTTACCGGCCGGTGCCGTGGTTACCAAGGGCAACGAGATCAGTTCTACCGGGCTCAAGACTGGCACGACGCGCTTGCTGATTGGGTACGAACGGTTGCTTTCGAAGAACTTCTCGATTGGGCTCAAGGTGGGTTTGGTTGTCGCCGGCAAGGCACCTCGCTATCCACTCGATCCGGCGGTGACACTCTTTCACGGGGAAGGGCGGCTGACGGTTTACCCAGGGGCGGCGCCCTTCGCGCCCAAGAAAGTAACGCGTCCGTATCTGTTTGCATCGGGCGGCATTGCCGAGGTCGACAGTAAGATCGCGGTCGAGGTTCACGTCAACAATCAGCCTGCCCAGGTGTTGGCGTGGAAGCGTAGCGGCAAAGGGTTCGTTGGCGCAGGATTTGGATTGGCCTTCGCCTTTGGCAAGAACCACGGTCCATTCCTCGAGGCGCGCGTCATGCGCATGCTTGAGAAGCCGGCGTATACGGGCGCTGCGCAGGCGGGATACGCCGTTGGTTTCTGAGAGCATCACAACCTCCAATGTCGGGCAATTCCTAGCTCTCGCGCGCGCCTGGGCTTCTGGCCGGAGAGGTGTTGAAGTTGTGAAGAACCAAGTGCGGTGAGCACGCTTGAAGTCCGAGGTTTGAAGCGCAGAGGTCACGATGGTAGAAAGGGCGACCCATAGAAGGAGCCCAGTTCCAATGCAACCCGACTCGCACGACCCTCTCGACCTTTTTCCGAATTGGCTGCAGTCGCTGGCAAGCGATGCGCGGGTGTTTGCTCAAGCACTGTGTGACGCCCGTTTGGCTACCGAGGAGCGGATTTGGCTGGCCGCGGCCCTAAATTACCTACTTAAATCGGTCGACTTGATTCCTGATGGGGTAGAAGATCTTGGGTTCTTGGACGATGCATTCGTCGTCAGGCGTGCTGCTCTCGAAGTCTTGCGACAGGGAGGTCAGGCAGGGGAGCACTACCCGGATGTTGGCAGGCTCGGAAGTGAAGCCGTGGACGTGAACGAGTTCCTGGGACCGCACGCGGATCGGCTTGGAGAATACGTATCCGGGCTTCGAATCGCCTCGGTGCGAGGTCGCAGCCCATCCGACATCGTCGAGGACGAAAATCTGGCGAGTCAGGTCGCGGACGAAGCGAGCAGCTGGGCTGAAAGCTACGTGGGTCCGGCGTTTTTGCGTGACGAGAAGACTCTGGTCAAGCTCAGAGCGTTCTTGGCGACCAAGCTTGCATAAGCGAGCATGTGTGCGTTGCGATCACATTGGGTGCAACGCATGCCGCGGTGATGTTCGCGGGTGAGTCGTCAGAATGCGCCATTGAGGCACTCGGAGTTCGAAGGAGCTAGCGGGCCTCGTATCGTTTCCTTTGCGATCGAATTGGTCGTATAAAGTACGAGGCTCCTCCTCTCGAATGAAAGCTCAGCGACCACTATTGGCGAAGCGCTACGCCGTCCACTTGCCGCTCGATTTGGGCGACGCGGGGCCCCGTTTCGTGGGGACGGATGTGACAACCGGGCAAACCGTCATCGTTGCGTTTGCTGGTGTTGAGTTGGCCCAGCTCGCGCACCCGGCGATTGGGGCGTTGCAGCGCCACTTAGCAGGCATCCTCGATGTCATTTCGTCCCCCAGTTTGGAGGCGTTTCCAAACTCGGGTGAACAGTTGCCTACCGGGGCTGTCATGGTTGCGGAGTCCGTTCGCGGGCGTAGGCTCACCGATCTCCTGCGGCATGAGCCGCTGAATCACGACCGTGCGGTGGCATGGACGACCCGCATGCTCGAAGGGATCCAAGCCATGCACCGGCGTCAGCTGCCGCATGGTGCGCTCTCGAGTCACGCGATTGTCTGCGAACCCAAGGGGCGGCCGATTGCACCGGTGGTGACACAGCTTTTGGCGCCTGCATTGAAGGACTATGCCTCACCTGAACGGCTCAACGGGACCGGGCCGTCGATTGACGATGACCTGTGGGCGATTGGCCTTTTGTTGGTAGAAATGCTCTTAGGCAAGCTGCCTTTTCACGCCCAGTCGTCGACCTGGGGGAGTTGCGAATTGGCCGAGACCGATACTCGGCGCTTGCGCGCATTGCCGCATGGGCGAGAGCTTGACGGTATTGTCAGGCGCGTGCTGTCGACCGACCGCAGGCGCCGTCCGCGGAGCGCCGACGAATTTATTGGTTGGCTCGATCAATGGGAACAGCGTATTGCGCTGCCGGCGGCCGAACTGAGGGCACCAGCGCGTGTTCAGGCTTCGTCCAAGGCAGGCGAACCCGCACCTTGGGATCGACTGGCTACCGATTTTGCGGGCGGCGGCGCGCGCCTCGAAGCAACGCTCGATGCGGCCGAACAGATGCGCCACTCGATCTTGTCGGAACGTGGGCCAGCGGCTACTACCCGCGCGCATTCCAACCGTCCCAGCCAAGGCGCGCCGCGGCCTCGGACGCCAAGCATTGGCGTCGAATTGGCTGCGTTTCGCCAACGATCCCGGCCGAAATTGGGTAATGGCCTTTTTGCGCTCGGGCTTTTGGTGATGCTTGGTGCGGCAGGTTTCTACTACGCAGTCGTGCGTAGGGACGTCGAGAAGTTGGTAACCCCTACGTCGTTCGACACGCCCAGCGTGCCTGCGCTGGCAACCAGTGTCGGAATACCAACGCGAAAGCGACTCTCCGTGGCCGAGGAGCGCACGGAGTGTATTCGGTCGTATTTTCGACCCGATACCATCGCCGCAGGCGTCGATCTCGGTTTCGTGTGTACGGAGGAGGATTTCCTGGTCGTCGATCGGAAGCTGAACGACGAAGCGATGGTGTCGCCACCAAGCGCGATCGGGAGTTTGGAGCCGTCGGGCGTCCAAGCTGCAGCTTCGTCAAGTAGCGCGCCCAGGGCTGAATCCAACACGACGATGGTGATCCGTTCGGGGGCGAATGCAAAGGGTTGGCAGCTGGGGTGGTACGAGATCGTGGCTACGGCGATTATTCGTCAAAACTGCTGCCGTGAGGCAGCTCCGATCCGACTGCCTGAGTCCTCTGGCTGGTGCCAGCAACTGCAAGCAGTGGTGCGCCGTATTGCTGTCGATAGCGTCAAAGTTGGCGACATTTCTCCGGGGGTGCGCGTGTTCGACGAAGCGATCACGTGCCTCATGGCTCAGGGGCGACACACGGTCTACCCGTATAAGGCGGTCCCGACAGCGCAGCACAAATCGGCATTTCAGCAGTTTCTCCGGCATGCTGCCGAAGTGGACGCGCGCCGTACCGCGCGTCGTTGAGACGGGCGAAGTGAACTGCTAGAATTCCGCGTTGCCGGGGGTACGAGGGAACGGGATCACGTCGCGGACGTTGCCGACGCCCGAGACGTAGGACAAAAGGCGCTCAAGCCCCAAGCCAAACCCAGCGTGCGGGACGGTGCCATACCGCCGCAAGTCTCGATACCACCAATAGGGTTCGAGTGGGAGCGAGGCCTCTGTCATTCGTGCGTCAAGGACCTCGAGGCGCTCTTCGCGTTGCGCTCCACCGATAATCTCGCCGACTGCTGGTGCAAGAACGTCCATGGCTGCGACCGTGCGACCGTCGTCGTTCAATCGCATATAGAAGGCCTTTATCTCCTTTGGGTAGTTCATGACAACGATCGGTCGCCCCACGATCTTTTCAGTCAAATGCCGTTCATGCTCCGATTGCAGATCCATGCCCCACTTGACCGGGAACTCGAAATTCTGGCCATCGGCCACAGATCTTTCGAGCAACCGAATCGCTTCGGTGTACTGCATGCGCTCGAAACTGACCGCAGAGAACTGCTCGAGGCGCGTGATGCATTCGGCATCGAAGTGTTGACGGAAGAAATCGAGCTCCTGCGGGCAATCGGCGAGGATCCCCTGGAACACCGCTTTCAAGAATTGCTCTGCGAGCGTAGCGTCGTCGTCAAGGTTGGCGAACGCGATCTCGGGTTCGACCATCCAGAACTCAGCTAGGTGCCGCGCAGTATTTGAGTTTTCGGCACGAAAGGTGGGGCCAAAGGTGTAAACGCGGGATAGCGCGCAACAGTAGGCCTCGAGTTCGAGCTGACCCGACACGGTGAGGAACGTTTCGCTTCCGAAGAAATCCTGTGACAGATCGACTTTGCCGTCGGAAAGTTTCGGCAGCCGCGCCCAGTCGAGGGTCGAGACGCGAAAACGTGCCCCGGCACCTTCGCAGTCACCCGCGGTAATGATTGGGGTGTGCACCCAAAGGAAGCCACTTTCGCGAAAAAACCGATGAATTTGGGAACTCACTGCGTCGCGCAGCCGCGCCATCGCTAGGAAGGTATTGGTGCGCGGTCGAAGGTGTGCTTGCTCGCGCAAAAATTCTAGGGTGTGCCGCTTGGGCTGGATTGGGTAGTGGTCCTTGTCTTGCACCCAGCCCTTAACCTCGAGTTCTGTGACGGCGAGTTCCGTTGCCTGGCCTTTTCCACTAGAGGCAACGAGTGTTCCCTGTGCGACCAACGAACAGCCTGCGGTAAGCTCGAGGACTTCGTTCTGGTAGTTTCTGAGTGTGCTCGGCACGACGAGTTGCAACGGATTTAGACAAGAGCCATCGCTGAGTTGAACGAATGAGATCCCCGCCTTCGAATCCCTTCGGGTTCGCACCCAACCAGCGATTTTCACAACCTCACCGACGGGGATCTGCGACGAGTGAATATCGACAATCCGTGAACTTTTCATGGGCGCTCGTACGAGAGAATGATTGGTGCATCCTAGCCCAGGACCGAGCTCAACAAGGGGACCTTCGAGGCCACCGCGGTACGACCAGGTGGCCAGCCAGGGCATCGAGCCGGGACTCACCGGTTTCGGTTCGGCCTGCTTGCGCATAGACTCGCCTTCGGGAGGAACCCTTGCTCATCATCAACGTGGACATTCGAGTAAAGACTGGAATGAAGGACGAGTTCGTTCGGGCCACACGCATCAACGTGGACCTGAGTCGTTGCGAGCCAAGCATCGCGGCATTCGACCTGCTCGTTGATCCTTCCGACGACCATCACTTCTTGCTCGTCGAAACTTACAAGACCGTCGATGCTCCCGCCGCCCACAAAGCCACGGCGCACTACTTGGCCTGGCGCGACGCAGTCGAGCCCCTGATGCACATCCCGCGCGTGAGCGCCAAGTGGAACGACGTTTCGGTCGCCAACGTCGAGTAGGGCCATGTTTGAGTTCGCTACCGTGGGCAGAATCGTCTTTGGTGAAGGGGCAGTCGAGCAACTGCCCGAGATAGTGCGGCGTTATGGCCGACGCGTCATGCTGGTCGTTGGTTCGACGCGGGATCGCGCGACGGACTGCGCGGCGGCCATTGAGCATGCTGGTTGTATCGTGGCGTGGTGGCAGGTAACGCGTGAGCCCACAGTTGAAGACGTGGCGGACGGGCTTGCTTTGGTGCGCGAGCATTCGGCCGAAGTAGTCGTGGCGATGGGCGGTGGCAGCGCCATCGACGCTGCCAAGGCCATTGCGGCGGTGGCCACCAACGACGGCCACTTACTCGACTATCTCGAGGTGATCGGCAAAGGACTGGCGCTGGTTCGACCCGGGCTTCCCTGTGTGGCTGTCCCAACGACGGCGGGCACGGGCGCCGAAGTTACGCGCAACGCCGTTCTTGACGTACCGAGCCACGCGACCAAGGTGAGCTTGCGTGGCGAGTACTTGTTGCCGCGCGTGGCGCTAGTCGATCCGTTGTTGACAGTTTCATTGCCCGCCGCTGCCACTGCCGCAACTGGGTTCGATGCCTTGGCGCAAGTAATTGAGCCGTTCGTCTCCAATCGTGCGACCCCAATCACCGACGCATTGGGGCGAGCCGGGATTGAGCGAGCAGCGAAGTCATTGCGTCGCGCCTACCAAAATGGGAGCGATATCGTCGCGCGTCACGACATGGCACTCGTGAGTCTGTGGGGTGGTATGTGTCTCACGAACGCGCGGCTTGGCGCCGTGCATGGCCTGGCTGGGCCGATGGGTGGGCAATTGCATCGACCGCATGGGGCACTCTGCGCAGCGCTCCTTGCGCCAGTAATGCGCGCCAATGTCGAAGCCTTGCGTCGGCGGGCGGATGGTGGCGCGACGCTCGATCGTTACGTCGAGATCGCTCGACTTGTCACAGGCACAAGCGTGGCCTCGGCCGAAGACGGAATCGCGTGGATCGATCGCTTGGCAACCGAGTTAGGCGTGAGTCAGCTTGCTGGGCTCGAGATTACGCTGGCACAGCGCGACGACATTGTGGAGCTCGCTCTGCGCGCCAGCAGTATGCAAGGCAACCCGGTGCGCCTCACGACTGATGAAGTGAGCGGCATTATCGATTGCGTGCTCAAGGTGCAATGAATCACGATTTGGGCAAGAGAGCTGTTACTGAAAACTCGCGAACTCACAGCCCCGGCAGTGCGCCGGGGTGGCCATAGCCACTTGGAGCACTTTCAGCCAGCCTGGTGACCGCGAAACCGGGCCAGACCGGCTCGACTGTGGCTGCTGGTTCGTAGGTGCAAGCGGGATCATCCCCGAGGAGATCGCCGGTTTTCGCCCAGGCCCGCGCGCGCGACCCACCGCACAGCCAGCGGTATTGGCAGCGCCCGCATTTTCCGGTCAATTGGTCCATGTCGCGTAGCCCGGTCAACAGTGGCGAATTACGGTAGAGGTCGTCGAGTGGTGTTTGCCGGACATTGCCAATCAACGGATGGGGCAAAAACCCCGCCGGGTAGACATTGCCGTTGCGGGCGACGAAGATGACGCCGTTGCCGTCTCGAACCCCGAAACCTTGGCGGCCTCCCTGCTGGAATACGGATTCTACCGGAACTCCTTCGGTGAGGCGCTGTTCGATCCAATGCCGGCGATAATGCGGCGCCTCGACGGTGCTGACGTGGAACGGTGAGTCCTTAGAAACGCGATAGGCCCAGGCGAAAAGTTCGTCGACTTCACCCGCGGAGAGCGCGCCTAATGAGGCCCCGCGCCCAGTTGGGATCAAGAGAAATAGGCTCCAGCGCCGCACAGGCGGCGAAGCCGAGGTGGCGAGCAATTCGTAGAGCGCCTGAAGGTGTGGACGGGTCCAACTCGTCACCGTCGTGTTGATCTGAACCGGCGTGCCCATTTCACGAGCCCAACCGAGTGCATTCATCGAGTGCTGAAAGGTTCCTGGGACACCACGAAATTGATCGTGAACTTCGGCGGACGGCCCGTCGAGGCTCACCCCGAGCGCGGTAATTCCGAGCTCTTTCAGGGTTGCGACCGTTGCGCGCGTTAAGGTGGGGGTGGTACTGGGCGTGACCGCAACCGGCACGTGAATGCTTCGCGCGTAGCGGATGAGGTCGAGCAGATCCGCGCGTTCGAGCGGATCGCCACCAGTTAGCACCAACAGGCTTCCAAGCGCTTTGACGCTATCGATCAGTCGGTACCCTTCATCGGTCGTCAGTTCTTCGGGATCGCGGCAGGAAATTGCTTCGGCGCGACAGTGCTGGCATGCCAATTGACAAGCGATCGTGGTTTCCCAGTAGACGTTGCGCGGCGCTTGGGCGAAAACGAAGTTCTGCACGGTGGTGTTCTGCATCGATAGGTCCAATCGCGTCAACGGGGGAGAGCCGAAGCGTTCAAGGCTTGAACGCATTGTAACGCCTGCGGGGGCGAACGGGAGGCCGGAACGCGGGAGACGGCGGATCTCTCCAACCCCAGGCGTATGCCCAAGGGCAACAGCGTGAAATCGGGGCGCAAACCAAGGCCTCAAATGGGGGCGCGTTGCACCAGCGTGAGGACAAAGGGATGCAAAGGCCACAAAACGTGGCTAATCTCTCGCGCGTCGGATCTGCATCTACGCAATACGACCCGACAGTGGACGGTGAGTGAAATGACTTCCGGCGCCTACGACGTTCTTAGTGAGCATCAGATTATTCGTCGACAGGTGGATGCCCTCCAGCTTGGTCTTGAGAAGCGCGCTGATGGCGGGCGTGCCTGGCTTGACGAAGTAGCGCCTATCGTCAGCGACCTGACGAAAGGCCTGCTTTCTCACTTCAAGGGTGAAGAGACGATCTTCTTCATTGACGTGAAGACCAGGCTACCGCGTCACCTTGCGACCGTGGAGCGCCTCATCGAACAGCACCGCGGCCTCGCGCGGGACTTCGAAACGGTTGCCTCCGAAGTGGTGGGGTTGGATCCTTCGAAGTCCGACGCGGTTGAACAGTTTGCGGCGTTGCTGACCAAGGCACTCAAGCAATTGCGCGTGCACGAAGAGCAAGAGAACGAACTTATGCTCAGCGCCTACTGGCAGGACCTAGGCGAATCGGACTAACGACGCGAGCCCGCCGAGCTTGCGCAACACTTTTCGTGCGCGCAGTCTCGTGGGCTCGGTGGGGAGCGCGAGCTTAGGTTGCCGAGCTACTCCGCCCATTGTTGGCGGCGTACATCAGGTTGCCGAGGCGGGCGAGCAAATTGTCCCGGGAATGGATCGGCGGATTCGCGTCGAATGAGTTCCTGTTGCGAATAGGTCTCCACACAGCAACCGCGCTCAGCAAACAGCGCGATTCCGATGACGCCGACGTGGCGATCGCTGCCCGTACGCGCGGCGTAGGAGTCAGAGACTGAGCCGAATCGGAACGATGCCACGGAGCTAGTACTCTTGCGAAATCCCTCGATAAGCACGGTCGAATACGGATCGACCACGTAACCACGCTTCTGGAAGTGAGCCTTGGTTCCATCAATGACGTCAAGACCGTCTACGCTTGCAACGACTTCCACGCGGTAGCTCTCGTTGTTGCGGATGCGCAGCGAATAGCGATCGCCGTCGCGCCCAACTATGTACGAGCGGCCATGGCTCACCATTCCAGGCAGCGGATAGCCCTCGGGATCCACGACTTCGACCGAGACGAAGCCGTTGCCGAACTCGGTTTGATTGCGGCCCAGTGCGGACATCGAACGTTGGCCCGTCTGCGCAAGAACGCCGTTGGCATCGTTGTAGTAGATGCTTTGAGTCGCGGTGGGTGCGTATTGACTATCGCGTTCGAAACCCACGGTACTAACCCAGCTTTTGCGCGTTTCGCCCCACGAGGTACCGAGTCCTGGGCGTTCCTCCCGCGGTCGGAACGGTTCGGTCTTACGACTCTTCGCCGCGTAAGCGTCATCCCGACTCGTCGCGGCACCAGCGGACTGTGGCATTGAGGCTGCGGCAGGTGCGTTCGGTCGAGCGCGCACCACAGCACCGGTCTCGGCTGGTTGGGCCGCTGACTCAGAATCGTACTCGTTGCTTGCGTCGGCGGGCGGAGGGGCAAAAGAGTCATCCCGCGACGGATCGGTCTCTCGGGCTTGCGGTGAACTCACGCCGGGCCTGGGTACCGAGTTGCGCATGGTCGAGTCGTTTGCGTCGCCTCGCTCGATGCCAGAGTGCCTCCCGCACGCCACTGCACCCAGCGGGACTGAAAGACAGACAATGACAAGAGAAGTCCAACTTCTGAGGTAGCTACGCATGATTGCCTCCGCGATCAATGTTGGCGCTGGCAGCGGGGTGACCGTCTGAGTGACGCCGTTCTGTGCTTGAACGCGGGCAGAGGGCGGCGGCTTACAGGGGCGATCGTTTTTTTGGTTGAGCGCCCGCGGCTACGGCAGGCTGCGCTTCACCGGAATCGTGTCGCCAACAGGCCACAGAACAGTGTCAGTGGAATTAGGATTGGCAGGGCTCATCGGCTCAGTCGCATTCTGGTTCGACGCCAGGTACGACTGAGCGGCAGAGGTTCCCGAAGCCTCTCATTACAAAGTGGGTGCGCTTGCAGCTGGAAACAGGAGACGAGCGTGCCCGGTCGCCCTATCGAGTACGAGCTCGAAGTTCAGCGCACTCGCAGCAATTCGAAGCGCTTGCTCGGACATGGGCAGCACTCCTCTGGCAACCACCCAACGCACTTCGCCAGTACCTGAACCCCCTCGAATAGTGACTTCGACAAGCTGACTGCCAGTACGACCGACTTCGACGATCGGCGTCACATGTGGCTGGCATTCGACCGACCAACACACGAGATGCTGCAGTAAGAGCGCCAGTGCGCGCGGGCTCAATTCAAGCTCACCAGAGACTCCGTCGCTGCGGAGAATCAGGCGCAACCCAGGTTGCGTGGTGCCTGGGATCTCGCTGCTACGGAAGGCTTCTCGGGCCACTTCGGAGATATCGAGTGGCATGGTCCGGCCCCAGGCAACTTCGCCAAGCACGTCGACGAGATCGCTCACCGACTCGACGTCACGCGTCGCACTCGAAACCGCTTCCTCGAGGCGCAGGCGATTCTTCGCATTTAGACTTTGCTGCTCAAGCGAGCCAATCTCCTGGGTGAGCGCGTCGAGTCGGGTATGCACCAATTGTCGCACATCGTCAGCGACTTGCCGTGCGTCTGGCAATTTGGCGACAACGAGCTCAGAAAGCCCATCGATCGCTTCGGCAAGGGCATGACAACCCGAACGCACGTCGGGTAGTACAGAGGATAGTGCCCGAGGCCCCACACGCAATGAACCAAGCAGCTGCTGGAGATTGCGGAGCCCCCCCAGGGCATCGCGCACCGTTCCGCGGTAAGTCTCGGCGCGATTTTGGTCGACGTCGGGACGCCAGGACGGTGGCTGGCCGTATTCCATGGATTGCTCTTATTGTCTCAACAGGTACTCAGGGAAGAAGTAGTTGCATTCACGCTGACCATTTTCGACCGAGTCTGACCCATGGACGGCGTTTTCGCTCATGCTTTTCGCGTAGAGCTTGCGAATGCTAAAAGCTTCCGCCTTTGTAGGATCGGTGGCGCCAATCACCTGTCGCCAGCGGGAAACGGCGGCCTCGCGCTCAAGCGCAATTACCACGACTGGGCTACGTGTCATGAACTCGCACAGCGAAGCGTAAAACGGCCGCTCGCGATGCACCTCGTAGAATCCCTGCGCTTGGCGTTGGGTTAGCTGGATCCGTTGGAGTGCAAGTATCGAGAAACCCTCGTCAAGGATGCGCTGGAGAATGTGGCCAGCGACTTTGCTTTCGCAGGCGTCGGGTTTGATGATGCAGAGCGTGCGTTCCAAAGCCATTTCCTGAAACCTTTGTGTGTGGAGGGAGGCTGCGAAGTCATCGAAACTTCCCGGGCACGCCTCTATGTCAGAGCCCGCGTTGGCACAACTCTATTGCTGAATTTTGTCATGATCGCCAAATGCCGCGTAGGTGGATTCCGATGTGACTATATCGTAACGCGGGGTCAAGGCCACGTCTCGGGCTACGGCAAAGCGCACTGTTACTCCGAGTCGCCTGACTTGATCCGACTCGGTCCGACAAGATAAACGAGCGACCGTACGGCCGCCCCTTTCCTTAGGGCACCTTCGAGCACGGGCACCCAATTCCGACTAGCCCGGCCACGGTATGAGAAGTTAGGTTTCGCCCATGGCCAATCCGACTGCAACCATGAATACGTCCCTCGGGGATATCGAACTCGAACTGTTCTTGGACAAGATGCCCAAGACGGCAGCCAATTTCATTCAGCTAGCGAAGAGCGGCTTCTACGATGGGCTGCACTTTCACCGAGTCATCAACGGCTTTATGATCCAGTTTGGCTGCCCAAACAGCAAGGATCCAAAGAGCCAGCGTGCAGGTACGGGCAATGCCCCAAACGGCTGCATCGAAGACGAGCATCCAGCTGACGCTAAGCTCTCCAATGAACCTGGCACACTGTCGATGGCGAATACTGGGCGCCCAAACAGCGGAAGCTGTCAGTTCTTCATCAACACCGTTCACAACTCGTACCTTGACTGGTTCACCCCGGGTCCCTCCAAGCACCCCGTGTTCGGAAAGATCGTCAAAGGTCTCGATGTCGTCAAAAAAATTGAGACAAGTAAGACTGACGCGGGCGATCGACCGGCGACGCCGATTCAAATGATCAAGATCACCGTCCACGACTGAAACGGCTCGTCCCAAAAGGGCTGTTAGTCGCCAGCCCCGAAGACCCAACGCCGCTAACGAGAGACCAGCGCACGCTTAGGCGTTCACTGGTTTCTCGGTCGTGCTCGGACGAGCACCTACGGCGAGCTGAGTTCGTGCCTGCATTAGCGAGCGCAATGTCGTTGCCATGTCCGCTGGCGTTGGAGCAACCTTGATGCCAGCCGCTTCAAGCGCGGCGATCTTGTCCTTCGCGCTACCCGTTCCACCAGAGACTATGGCGCCAGCGTGGCCCATCCGCTTGCCGGAAGGCGCAGTGACGCCAGCAATGAAAGCTGCCACTGGCTTCTTCACGTGGTCACGAATGAACGCGGCAGCCTTCTCCTCGGCATTGCCCCCGATCTCGCCGATCATCAAGATGGCGTCGGTGTTTGGATCATCATTCAGCAAGCGCAGGGCGGTGACGTGGTCCATGCCCGCAACCGGATCGCCTCCGATTCCGATGCATGTCGACTGTCCCATGCCGAGAGCCGTGAGTTGACCCACAGCTTCGTAGGTCAAGGTTCCTGAGCGAGATACGACACCGATGCGACCTGGTAGATGGATCTGCCCAGGCATGATGCCGATTTTGCATTCGCCAGGCGTGATGATTCCCGGGCAGTTCGGGCCGATCAGGATCGTGGAGGAACCGACGAGGGCCCGCTTGACCTTCACCATGTCGAGGACGGGGACACCTTCGGTAATGCAGACCACAAGTCGACACTTGGCATCTACGGCTTCGAGAATGGCGTCGGCTGCGCCTGGTGCGGGCACGAAGATGACCGACACATCCGCACCCGTGGTCGTCACGGCTTCGGACATCGTGTCGTAGACCGGGATCCCAACGGCTTGACCATCGGGGCGAACGGCGTCTACCAATTCGCCGCCGCGACCTGGTGTTACGCCTGCCACGATTAGCGTACCGTAGGCAACGCATTGCCGAGCGTGAAAGCAGCCGGCTGAGCCAGTGAGCCCTTGAACGATAACGCGCGTGTGTTTGTCGACGAGTACTGACATGGCAAAGCTCCTAGGCGGCGGTTGAGCGAATGGCAGCGACGATCTTTCGTGCGCCCTCACCCATGTCGTTGGCTGTTTCGATGCGTAGGCCGCTTTCGCGCAATAGCGCCTGACCCTTTTCGACGTTGGTTCCGGCGAGCCGTACCACGAGTGGCACTTTTAGATCCAACTGATGCGTGGCCTGAATGATGCCCTCTGCGATGACGTCGCAGCGCATGATTCCGCCGAAAATGTTGACGAAGATCCCCTTCACCTTCGAACTGGAAAGGATCATGCTGAACGCCTTTGTGACCGCCTCACGGCTTGCCCCACCACCGACGTCCAAGAAGTTCGCTGGTGTGCCGCCATAGTGCTTGATAATGTCCATTGTGGCCATGGCGAGCCCGGCGCCGTTGACTAGACAGCCGATATCGCCATCTAACGACACGTAGCTCAAGCCCGCATTTCGAGCCTCGAGCTCGGCTGGGTCTTCCTCAGTTCGGTCGACCAAGTCGCCCCATTCTGGATGTCTGCGCGACGCATTGTCGTCGAGGTCGAGTTTGGCGTCGAGAGCCAGAACATTGCCCATGTCCGTCACGACCAATGGGTTGATTTCGCACAACGAGCAGTCTTCGCGCTCGAATAGGACGGTAACCCGCTGCAGGAGATCTACGAAGCGCTGAGTTGTCGTTCGCGGGCTTGGGCAACCTTCGCCGACGCGTAGTTTGTAGGCAATCTTGCGCGCCTCGTACGCTGTCATCCCGATGAGCGGATCGATGGACTCGGTCAGGATCTTCTCGGGGTGTAGCCGAGCCACGTCTTCGATATTCATTCCGCCCTCGGTTGACGCCATCACTGCGATTCGCCCAACCTCACGGTCGATCACCAGACCAAGGTAAAGTTCCTTCTTGATCGCCAGGCCCTGCTCAATGTAGAGCCGGCGCACCGTCTGACCTTCTGGCCCAGTTTGATGCGTGATGAGCTGCATGCCCAACATCTTCTCGGCAACTTGAAACACTTGCCGGGGACCACCGGGAATCACCTTGACACCGCCGCCGAGGCCGCGACCACCGGCATGGATCTGCGCCTTGACGACAACCACAGGGTTGCTCGTCTCGGCGATTATCTGCTCGGCGGCGATCTGAGCCGCTTCGGCCGTGTGGCAGTGGATCCCTTTCGGGACGGATACGTTGTACCGGGCGAAGATTTGTTTTGCTTGATACTCGTGGAGCTTCATCGACCATCTCACTGTGGACGGCGGCGTAGCTCCACTGCATCGCAGACGCTTTGGAACTAGCCAGCCTGAGCTTTTACTACATCGACCACCTTCTGAACGCTTTCGGCACTTTGCTTGAGCATGGCGGTCTCTTCGGCGGTAAGTTCAATCGACACAATCTTCTCGATGCCGCCGGCACCGATGATTACAGGTACGCCCATGTAGAGATCTTGATAACCGTACTCGCCTTCAAGGTAAGCGGCGCAGGGCAATAGCCGCTTCTGGTCGAGCAAGTACGCCTCTGCCATGGTCACCGCGCTGGCGGCCGGGGCATAATAGGCGCTTGTTCCCATCAAATTCACGATTTCGCCGCCGCCCTTACGTGTCCGATCGATAATGGCGGCAAGCTTTTCATGGGGCAACAGGTGGGCGATCGGAACCCCACTAATCGTACAATTGGAGAGCACCGGCACCATGTCGTCCCCGTGGCCGCCAAGGACCATAGCCCGGACGTCCTTGATGCTGCACCCCAACTCGCGGGCCAAGAATAGCGACAAGCGCGCACTATCGAGCACTCCTGCCATTCCGGCGACCTTGGCGCTCGGTGCGCCAGTGCGCCGCCAGTACTCGTACACCATGGCGTCCAAGGGGTTGGAAACGATGATCGCAAAGGCGTTGGGACAATACTGTTTGGCATTGTCGGCAACGTTGCGAATGATTGGTAGGTTCATCATCACCAGGTCATCGCGTGACTGACCTGGTTTGCGCGGAATGCCGGCAGTGATGATCAAGACGTCCGCACCTGCAAGGTCCGCCCAATTTGACGTGCCAGTCACTTTGGCGTCGGGGTAGCTCAATGCGGTCGCCTGTTCGAGGTCGAGCGCCTTACCCTTGGCGAAATTCTCTTTGGCTGGGATGTCGTACAATACGATATCGCCCAGTTGCTTCGACACGAGCAAGTTGGCGAGTTCGCCTCCGATATTGCCCGCACCAACCAGACCAATCTTCTTTCTTGCCATACTAGTTCCCATTTTCCTCTTGAGTGATTCGCCGTACTGGTTACTTCATGTGCTCGATAATGGCCGAGCCAAATTCAGAACATTTGACCTCGCGGGCGCCATCCATCAGGCGTGCGAAATCGTAGGTTACGGTTCCAGCCCCGATGGCGCCGTCCATTCCGCGCAATACGAGCTCAGCGGCTTCGGTCCAGCCGAGGTGTCGCAACATCATCTCGCCGCTCAGAATCACGCTGCCGGGGTTGACCTTGTCGAGGTTGGCGTATTTAGGCGCAGTGCCGTGGGTGGCTTCGAAGATGGCGTGGCCAGTCGTGTAATTGATGTTGCCACCGGGGGCGATGCCGATCCCGCCCACCTGGGCCGCGAGTGCGTCGCTCAGGTAGTCCCCGTTGAGGTTCAATGTAGCAATGACGCCAAATTCCTTCGGGCGCGTGAGCACTTGCTGTAACGTAATGTCCGCGATCGAGTCGCGAATGACGAGCATCTGCTTGTATTTGCCCGCACCGTGGGTTGGCAACAATGCTAGGGCTTGCTCGACTTCGCGTCGAAATTCTGCCTGCATGTCAGCCGGCGCTACTTCGTAGCCCGGCTCGATCATTCGCGCGTTGTCTTCGACCGAAATCTGTGGGTTCTTCTCGACATTGCCGAGAATCCAACTTTCGCGCTCGGTCACAATGCGCTCGCGGAAGTCCTTCTTGGCGACGGCATAGCCCCAATCGCGGAACGCCCCTTCAGTGAACTTCATGATGTTGCCCTTGTGGACCAGAGCTACATTGTTGCGACCGTTCGCGAGTGCATAGGCGATGGCTGCGCGTACCAGGCGCTCAGTCCCTTCTCGCGAAACGCACTTGACGCCAATGCCGCTCGTCTCCGGGAAGCGGATCTTTTTGACGCCCATCTCGTTCTGCAAAAAATCGATGACCTTCTTCACCTCGGGACTGCCCTCAGCCCACTCGATGCCGGCGTAGATGTCCTCGGTATTCTCGCGAAAGATCACCATGTCGACGTCGCCGGGTCGCTTGACTGGACTCGGTACGCCGGTGAACCAACGCACCGGACGCAAGCACACGTACAAGTCGAGCAGCTGACGCAACGCGACGTTGAGCGAACGGATCCCTTTGCCGACCGGGGTGGTCAATGGACCCTTGATACCGACCAAGTACTTGCGATAGGCCTCGACCGTTTCGTCGGGCAGCCAATTGTCGACTTGGCGCTTGGCCTTCTCGCCTGCGAGCACTTCGAGCCAGGCAATCTTCTTCTTGCCCCCGTAGGCCTTTTCGACCGCAGCGTCGAACACTCGAACCGAGGCTCGCCAAATATCAGGACCCGTGCCATCACCCTCGATGAAAGGGATGATTGGCTCATCGGGTACTTGCAGACGCCCATCGGCGCCCGTTTGAATGCCTTTTCCGCGTGTTGGTGAAACTGCAGTCGTCATGTGGGCTCTTTCTTCCTCGATGCGCGCGCTTGGGCTTTGTGATGATGAAGGCCAATCGGTAGACCATCGCCCCCGATTGGGCAACGACGCATCTACGCTGTCTACGTAGTCTTATGTTTCGTCTAAGTTTATGAAGCGTTACCCGCATTCGGACGGGGGACCAAACCCCCGTGTGTTGGGCGTCTCGGCTTGGTGAGCCCTCCAGCGGTAATGGGACTTGTTGGTTCGTCGCGAGCACGGTCAGCCGCCGTGCGCATCCGCGCACTCGCAGGTGCGCACCCTCGAATTGAAGTTTCCTTCATGTCAGGCCGCGGTGCGCGAGTAGAAAAGTCACTTGGTGCCTCCGAACCGCGATTGGAAGGTGTGGCCCATTGTTGCGCAAATTTAGCGCACCGCTTGCACAGGTGCGAATGTCATGCGTGCAGAGTCTGCTGACGGGGGCGCTAGCCCGCTCGCAGTTGTGAGAACCTGTTGTGAAACGTCGGCAATTCGGGGCGCAGCCACGCGGATTCTCGTTGCGGCCTGGCGCGATTCTGCTGAACTCCGCGGCGAACCCGGTCGTATCAAGCAGCCACTGGTCGCTGCTCAAGCGACCTGATGTCGATCGAGGAGACGAATCATGGCTGTAAAGGCGGACCTGACGAAGTGCGATGGCTGCGGGGATTGTGTTGACGCTTGCCCGACAGAAGCGCTCAAGGTCGTGGAAAAGAAGATTGTTGTGAACGACGACGAGTGCTCCGATTGTGGCGCTTGTGTCGACACCTGCGAGAAGGGCGTGCTTTCGCTCGACTGATAATGACGCGCAGCTAACACGACCTCCCGTCGCGTTCTTCCCAAGAAAAGACGACAGGAGGTCGTGCTTTGTTGGGTGCGCCCACGTCAGCCAGGTCGAGGGCGGTTTGAGTTGAGCTGTTCCAGCTGAGCTGTTCCAGCCTCCCGGCGCACGTCCTGGGGTCAGCCTGATCGCATCACTTGGGGCGCGTCCACCGCAACAATGTCGCGGCGTTTGCCGCGTACATGGGGCGGGATGCAACGGGATTGGTCATTGGGCCTGCTGTCGAACATTCAGATAGACCGCTTGTGGTTTTCCCTTTGGCGTTGGGCGCGCTACTCTGGAAACGACGGACAGTTAGAATGCGTAGCACGGGGATCAAATGTCGCTGACGACCGGAGAGATCATCGAGGGCAAATACCGGATCGTCAAATTGATCGGCGAAGGGGGTATGGGAGCGGTCTATGAGGGCGAGAACTCCCGGATCCGCCGCCGAGTGGCGATCAAAGTCTTGCACCAAGGCGTCGCCGAAAACGAAGAGGCGGTTCAACGCTTCGAACGCGAAGCGCAGGCAGCTGGTCGGATCGGAAACGATCACATTCTGGAAGTCCTTGACCTTGGGTCACTGGCTAACGGCGATCACTTCATTGTCATGGAGTTTCTCGACGGCGAACCGCTGTCGGATCGAATACGTCGTGTTGGTAGGCTGCGCCCCGAGGAGATAGCGCCGCTGATGATTCAGGTCCTCGAGGGCCTCAAGGCTGCGCATGACGCCGGCATCGTGCATCGCGATCTGAAACCTGACAACGTATTTGTCCTCAAAGAAAAGGCCGGCGTCAAGGATTTCGTCAAACTCATCGATTTCGGGATCTCGAAGTTCCAGCCGCTTGGCGGCAGCGAAATGAAGATGACGCGCACTGGGACCGTGATGGGGACGCCCTATTACATGTCGCCGGAGCAGGCGAGTGGCAGTCGCGAGGCCGACCATCGCTCGGATCTCTATGCGGTCGGTGTCATGCTCTACGAGGCAGTTACAGGAAGAGTGCCTTTCGATGCTGCCACCTTCAATCAGTTGCTGTTCCAGATCGTACTGAGCGATCCTGCACCACCGCAACAGGTTGTTCCCGATTTGGATCCGGCGTTTGCGAACTTGATCGCCAAATCGATGGCACGTGACGTTGACCATCGCTTCCAAACTGCGGCGGAGCTGGCGGCTGCTCTCGCGAGTTGGATCAAGACTGGCGTCGGGGTTTCCGTTCCGCCTGCGGCTGCGGGGATGGTCAACCCGCTGCTACCGCGCGCCGCATTTGGCTCAGCGCCGATGATCGATCTGATGGCTACCGGAAACCGTCAGCCGGTAAATGGCGCCACCACACCAGACACTTGGGCGCAATCGCAGCTGAGCGCGCCCGCTGGCGTGCCGAAGTCCAAGGCGCCGCTCGCGGCGGTCGCAGCAGTCGGCGTGCTGCTTGTTGCAGGGCTGGGCTTCGGCGCCTTCAAGCTGCTTTCTTTGGACAAGGGCGGACCAAGCGTGGCGGCGGCCCCCGCATCGGCGCAAGCAGTTGTTGCCACGCCTGCGGCGGAGTTGGTCAAGTCGGCGCCTACCGTTGAAGTCGTGCCCACCGCGACTCCGTCAGCGCAGCCAAGCGTTTCACCGGCGACCAGTGCCTTAGTCGCGCCGGGCAAACCAAACACGGCTGCTGCTTTGCCGCCGAAGCCGTTAGCCGGACAAGCGTCGCTGAAACCTGCCGCTGCCGCGGCTGTGCCGGGCAAGCCAGGAAAAGACAAGCCGCCAGCTACGAAGCCTAAACCCGGTCCGGTCGATTTCGGGTACTAGCGCCCCGTTGTTGCGTCGCCAGATCTGGTGACAATCGAGCAACAAAATGGTTTAGGGGCTTGGTGTTGCCGCGCGCAGGAATAAGTTGTCTTCGCCGACCATTGGTGGGCACGAAGGAGTTACTGATATGGCGACGGTATTGTCGCGGGAAAAAGGACTGCTCATCGTTCGTGAGCAGCGTTCAAATATGCCCAGCCTGACCAAGCTTGGGAGTTTTACTCGCGAGCATGTGGTGGTGGTGGCGCAGATTGTCGGCGAGGATCCGAAAGCGTTCGCCTTGCGGGTGCTCGGTCGAGCGAGGCGCGAAATGGTCAAGGGGCATGTGCCGAGCGCTGTAGTTGTGTGTGTTGATGCCGACGTGCCGTCATCGGTACTCGAGCAACGGAAAAAACTATTGTTGGCGCTGGCAGAAATCCTGGGTATTCGGCCGGACATTGAGTTGACGATCCTTGCTCCGTCGCGGTGTGGCGCCCACGACCAACTGGCACTTTTCAGTCTGGTCGAAGCTGTGGTGCAAGCCGCCCCGAGCGTGAACGTGCGGCTTTCCTTCGGCGATTCTGCAGATCAGTCACGCCAACGGCGCCGCTCAGCGAAGGGCAATCGTCAACCCGCAGCCGCCTGAGCGGGCTAGGTGGTTGGGTTCGAACCACATCATGGTGCATACTGTCGACTCACCGCTGCTTGATCGAGGGAAGTCGGCAAGCTCTCGCCGGGTATAACCCGGAGCCGACCGGGCCTTGTTCCGGTGTTAGCCACGGGAGTCGATACTATGAGCAAGCAAATCCTTACGAGTCTCTGTGCCCTAGGCCTTTTCATTTGTGTCTCGGAAGGAACGGCTTCCGCAGCGAGTTTGGCCGATTGCGGGAACATCGACGTCAACGCGAATGCCACTTGCAACGTGATGGCCGAAGGCGGTTGCACCGCGGCCGATTGCCAACCGCTTGCCTGTTCGGCCACTCTCTATGCCGACTGCAAAGGAAACTGCCAGGTACCGGATGTGACCTGTGAAGGATCGTGCCAGGGTACGTGTGAAACGAACTGCACAGCCAAGGGTTCAATTGACTGCCGTGCAGACTGTCAGGGCCGCTGTGGTGTGGATTGCTCGGGAAAATGCACGACGCAATGTGCGTCGGATGCAAATAAGTCCACTTGCGAAGCCAATTGCAAAGGGACATGCAAGGCCAGTTGCCAAGGTGAGTGCAACGCAAAATGCGAGGTCGTGCCGCCATCGGCGACTTGCCAGGCCCAATGTCAGGGCTCCTGTAAGGGCAGCTGCACTGCTACGGGAAATCTAGGATGCCAAATGACTTGTCGTACGAAGGGCGAGGCGAGTTGCACTGGCGGCTGTGAAGTGGCTTGCACTCAGCCGCGCGGCGCCATCTTTTGCGACGGTCAGTTCATCGATGCCGGGAACAACGCTCAAAGCTGCATCACTGCGCTGACCGACGTCATTAAGGCCACAGTAAATCTCGACGCAACGGCTTCCGGATCGGCTAGTTGCAGCAATGGTTCGTGTGAAGCGCAAGGTGAAGCCAAGGCCTCCGCCAGCTGCGCGATGGCACCGGCCTATTCCGATCGAGGTAGTTGGTTTGGATTTGGCCTGCTCGGCGTGGTTACCGCTGGGCTCGTTCGTCGTCGGCTGGTGAAGAGCGCCTGACAACTGTCAGGGGCTATCTCGACCTCGAGGCGCGGTGAACCTAGAATCGCTGGGTGACCACGCCTCGAGCAGTTCTGTCAGACAACCAGCCGCTACCGGGAAAAACCGCTGGCGCGAGGCCACGGGGTTTAGCGCCCAAAGAGCATGGCGCCTGGGGCCAGTTATTTGCGCCGTTAGCTGTCGCTCTTGGCCTTGGCCGACCTGGGTTCGTTGCCTGGGGTCTCGCAATTGCAGTTGTGGCTGTCTTCATGGCGCACGAGCCACTGTTGGTCGTGCTTGGGCAAAGGGGCACCCGCGCAGCACGCGAAACGTCTGTGCCGGCCAAGCGACGACTCGCGATGATGCTCGGAGCTGCCTTGGTGTTTGGCTGTGTCGCGCTAGCGGGCGGCAGTTGGGTGGTGAGGAGCGCCGCTGGTGTGAGCGTTGCGTTACTGCTCGTGGCTGTGTTCGGGTTTCTCGTCCGGGGTCAGGAGCGTTCGACTTTTGGCGAACTGTGGATTGCTTCGACGCTCCCAGCCGCCTCAGTGCCTGTGTGTTTAGCTGCCGGCGTTTCGTTGCAAGGGGCACTGAGTGTTTGGCTCAGTTTTTCGCTCGCGTTTGGCGCTGGGATCTTCGGCGTCCGTGGAATCATCAAGGACTTTCGCGAGAACAATGCGCGAGCTGGTTGGGTGGGCCTCTTGCTGCTGCTGACTCCAACCGTGGTACTCGGCTACTACCGGTTGCACGCAGGCGCAGCCGCGTTGTTCTTCTGGATCATAGTAGCAACTTGCCGAGCATGGCGGCCGTCGCCCAAATCGCTGAAACGATTGGGGTGGACCTTGGTTGGGGCGAGCGTGGTGCAAGCGCTGTGGCTGATTGTTGCGTTTCGATGGGGTGGATGAACGAGCATTGGACGCCTTGGCCTCTGCGGCGCGTTCGAGACATTCTGTGACGGCACGCCCGCCTTCTCACGCAGTCACAGTGCCGGTGTGCGACGGTACTGTCGGACTCGGACCACATTTGGCACGTAGTAGTTCGCGCTCTTCCCGAGTCAAGATAGTTACAGGGTGCCTAGGTCCCTTCGCGGCGCGGTCGAAAAAAGGGTGCGGCCAGGTCCTACCATGGATTTTCCAACCGACCATCAGCTGCAGTGCGCGCGCGAAATGTCCGAGCCCCACCTGAGGCAGTCCCTTCGGAATGCCGCCAATGGCAAACTTACTGAACACGCCGCCGCGAAGTTGGCCGAAAATTTCATCGCGACGTTGGGGATCGGGCGCACCACGAAAAATCTCGAGTGGCATCCCAATGAAGGGTAGCGTCGGCGAAAGCGTATTGCCGAGGGGTGTCTTGCAGCAGTGAGCATACCAACGATACAGCCCCTTTGGGGCAAGGCGAAGCCCGACGACATGGGCTGCTCCCTTGTCGAAGGCAACACTGCTCGGAGCCACTTGGACGATCTCCGTGCCACCATGGGCATCGAACAGATCGGCGCGACCGAGCTGGTGCAAGTACGCCTGGCAGTCATCACAGTAGCAAATGACGCGATTGACGTCGCTGGGCGCGACGCCGCACAGTAGGCCGTGAATTTCACCGCATCGACACCCCAATTCCACCTCGCCGCTCATGTCGCCGAGTGTAGCACACTTCGACGAGAATCTTGGGTGCTGACGACGGCAATTTGCTCAAGTCGGGCGATGCGGAGTTTCTAATCCTTCGCGAGCGTCTTCAAATCCAGCATTTCACTGACGTCGGGTTGCAAGACCAGCTCAACACGACGATTGCGCCGTTTACCTTCCGGTGCCGCATTGGATGCAATAGGATCCGTCTCGGCATATCCACCGGCACTCCACCGCTTCGTGTTCAAGCTGGGCCCCGACTCTTGTTGGGTGAGGAAGAGAAGCACCTCGCGGGCTCGCATTAACGACAGCCCCCAATTGTCTCTGAATTCATCGGCTGTGCGAACCAATTGCTGATTGTCCGTGTGCCCAGCAACCTGATAATAGCGCTCTGAAAGACCCGGATCCGATGCCAGTACCTTCCTTACTTTGGTTAGGGCTTTCTCTCCGGGCTTGCTCAACTTGTCACTTCCCGCTGCAAAAAGGATATCGCCCGGAAGGGATATCACCATTTTGTTGTGACGAATCGCAACTTCGAGGCCAATATCCGTAAGCTCCTTAAGTTTTTCTCGCAATACCGCGAACCGAGCTTTCATGCGTTCGAGGGCGGCGGCTTGTTCCTTGGCTGTCTCCAGCATCTTCTCCAAATCGCCAGAACGCGACTGTTCCGTTTTGAGGGCGGCCCCCGCATTCTCGAGTTCCGACTTCAATCGAGCAACTTCTGCCTTGGCGCGCTCTAGTTCCGCCTGCTTGTCCTGATTCTGCTTGCCAAGCTCCGCGTTCTTGTCGAGTTGAGTCCTCCACTCTCGCTGGGTGGCCCCGCAGTTCACAAGAAACATCAACCCCAATAAGGCACCAACTGCCCGCAGGGATTGGCGCGTTACGTTCACGGTCTTTGGCTCTTTGCAACTCAGCATGGTACATGCATCGCACATTGGCGGACTGGTTTGCAATCCCCCTAGGCAAACGGGACGTTGACGAATGCATGTCTTTCATCAACGATTTCAGCGGGATCAACGCCAGCTAATTTCTCGCACATAGTGGCGCGCCCCGATACGGGGTGCGTCCCGTTACACGGCGCACGTCTACCCGATTGGCCGCGAACTGGCCGCATCTCACCACAGTTTTTGGAACAATCGCGTAGCCGCCATATTGCGGGTCGGGTCCGCCTATCGCCCGACCCCTTTCACCGTTGGACTTCAGGGAAAGTCGATTTTCACCGGTATCAAACTATCGCTTGTCGTACCGTTGCCGAGCTGGCCGTACGAGTTGCCGCCCCAGCACTGCAGGCCACCGTTGACGACCGCGCACGTCTTGCCACTACTGGCGGCCACTGCAGTGACCCCCGAGGTGAGACCGAGGACTTGCACAGGAACGAAGCTGTGGGTCGAGGTGTTGTTGCCAAGCTCGCCGGTGAAATTGTAGCCCCAGCATTGCAGGCCACCGCTGGCGACAGCGCAGGCGTGATTGGAACCTGCAGAGAATATGCTGATCCCGGAAGTGAGGCCGCTAACTTGTACCGGAGAAGAGCTGCTGGTCGTGGTGTTGTTGCCGAGCTGGCCGAATGCGTTGTAGCCCCAGCATTGCATTGCACCGTTGATGCTCGTGCAAGTGTGACTGCCACCCCCAGCCACTGCTGTTGCTCCCGAAGTAAGACCATTACCCTGCAGCGGAATTGCGCTGTCGATCGTATTGCCGACACCGAGCTGGCCGTTGGCGTTGTAGCCCCAACATCGCAGGCCACCGCTGACGACCGCGCAGGCGTGAGCACCACCAGCCCCCACAGCGGTAGCCCCCGTGGAGATGCCGGAAACTTGTACCGGGACAGAGCTGCTGGTCGTGCTGTTGTTGCCGAGCCGGCCTAATGCGTTGAAGCCCCAACATAGCACTCCGCCGCTGGCGACCGCGCAAACGTGATATGTACCGGCAGCTACAGCGGTGACCCCCGAGGTGAGGCCGCTAACTTGTACCGGAGAAGGGCTGGCGACCGCGCTGTTGTTGCCGAGTGCGCCGTCGCTGTTCGAGCCCCAGCATTTTAGGGCACCGCTGACCACCGCGCAGGTGAAACTACCACCCGCAGCCACCGCGGTGCATCCAGAGGTAATGCCAACGACTTGCGCCGGAGTATGCCTTTCGGTCGTAGTGCCGTCACCGAGCTGTCCGTCGCTGTTCGAGCCCCAGCATTTTAGAGCACCGCCGACGATCGCGCAGGAGTGACTATCGCCACCCGCCACAGCGGTAACGCATCGACTCGTCGGCACTTCCGACCAATCCGTCGTTAACTGCGCCGGCTGGCAACTCCTGCAGGGGTTGTCCAGACTCGCCGTACCAGCACTGTAGTATATCCCAGCGATGCCACAACCGGCCAGACATGAACCCGAGCTGCAGACCTTGCCGCTGGCACAGCTCGAACCATTCGAAATAGAGGTCCAGCTGGTGGTGGCGGTTCCCGGTTGGCAACTCTGGCATGCATTGTTTGGATTGGGCGTCCCACTCGCATACAGGGTGCTGCCAATCCAGCACATGGCCTGACATGAGCCGGTGTTGCAGACTTTGCCGCTGCCACAACTTGTGCCATTCCCGACGGGTGTCCAGCCAGACGTTGAAATGGTTGGTTGGCATGAAAGGCACGAATTGTCAGGGTTAGATGTAGTGCCTGGGTAAGCGATCGAACCTATGGTACACGAGGTGGGCGGGTTTGAAGTTCCGCCCGTTGCCGGCGTGCCACCGGTCGTCAAGGCGCCGCCATTGGATGCGCCACCAGTTGGCTTGGAGCCGCCGCTGGCTGCGGTTCCGCCGAGCGAGAGGCTGCCGCCACTGGCGGCTGCACCGCCCATTGCCGTGGCTCCACCACCCGTGCCCAAAGTAGTGTTGCTCCCACCCGTCGCAGTGGTGCCGCCGATACCTTGCCCGCCGCTCACGGTCGTACTCACTCCACCCACCGCCGCGCCGCCCATGTTCGACGTGGCCACACCTCCGGTGGCCGTTCCACCCAAGGTGGTTGCCGCTGAACCGCCGATGGCTCTCGTTCCTCCAGTTGAGGATCGTCCAGCGGTGCTTGACGAACCGCCAACGTTTTCACCCACGTCAGGATTGACCACGCTCTGCGTTGTAGTGCTCGATGAGCAAGCAGTGACCAGGATGAGCCAAGGTGTTGCACCAATCGTTCGCATAGTCATAGTAGAGTCTTTTCGTCCAGCGCACACGATAGCCTAAGGGGAGGCGAGCGCAAAGCGGAAACTGGCTACCGCTACCGGCCACTTTCCGTGCTGCAAGTCAAGATATAGGGCGGTTTCTTGCACGGCAATTTGACGTGGTTGGAATCACAGAAGAAATCGACCGATGTAGCCGACTATTCATTGGTGGTGCAAGGTCGCTGTGGATTCGGGCTCGCGATGAGCGACCTTCACCACGTGTCTTGTCGCAGAGTGTACGACACTCGAGTGCAGACCTGTTCGAGTCCAGCGAAGCGAGTGGTCACACGTCATTATCGACCGCTCTCGACGAGGACGCGTCAGTCCGAAAGAGCCAGCAGAAATGGAGCCCAAATCAGGCGAAACGAATTTGCGCGGCGAGACTGGAGGATGACGTGGCGCTCGAGTTAGTTTTTCGCGGTCGCCCTGAACGCGGAAAGCGGTGGAAGCCTTGCTGCATTGCAGCCCTTTGAGAAGCCGGCTGCGTTGTATTGGGACTCGAGCGCACCCGTCGCTGTCTCTAGCTCGTCGTTCACAATGTCGACCTTCACGCGAACATTGGGTTTGCCTGACCGCGCAAGCGAGCAGTAGGAGAGAACGTAGTGGCTGTTCATGTTGGCAACGACGAGGGACGTAACATCTGCGAATGCTTCGGGCAGGTGTGACAAGTCCGCAGAAAGCGCTTTGCCGTTTCGGGCAAGCGTTTGAGCAACAGCACCATTTGCCTCGCTTTGAATGCCAACGAAATAGATGTTGTCTTTGGTCTTGCTCAAGCGCTCGTCTAGAACCGATTCAGATG